>Ga0256826_1000355_pt1 | contig 27423 bp, 28 predicted proteins | sample CV79metaG_FD_185975 | JGI IMG/M metagenome (GOLD analysis project Ga0256826, IMG submission 185975) | Hydrothermal vent microbial communities from East Pacific Rise, Pacific Ocean - CV79 | ecosystem: Environmental > Aquatic > Marine > Hydrothermal vents | place: Pacific Ocean: East Pacific Rise...
TAGGAGAATATGATGAATAATAAAATTATAAAACAGATTGCTTTAATTTTTCTATCTTTATTGCTATTATCAAATATGTTGGTTGCGATAGAAAATTCTGCTACAAATATCTCTAAGTTAATAGATATTGCAGGAAAACAGAGGATGCTTTCCCAAAGGATTGCAAAAGATTATTTATATGTTGGGAAAAGAGTAGCCACGAGCAAAGCAAAGAAACAACTGACGCTCTCTTTGGCTGAATTTTTAAAAATACATAATGAGTTAGGCTCTTTAATCACTGACCCTGAAATACATAATCTTTTAGATTTTGTTTCTTTAAGTTTAGATGATTTAAAGAGTGTTTCTTCCAAAAAATTTAATCTTGACAATGCACAATTGATTTTAGATTTAAGTGAATCTATGTTGGAGGGGAATCAATATATTGTTGATTCACTAAAAGAGAAGTATAAAATAAAAAACTTTGACTTATTGGAAAAAACAGCAAAACAAAGGATGCTTTCTCAACGAATTGCTAAATACTATATTGCCTATCAATCTGGTATAAAAGATGAAAATACCGTTAACAGTATGAAAGAAACGGTTAAACAGTTTTCTAAAAATCTTAATCTGTTGTTGAAAAATAAAAAAAATATGCTGAAGCTCAATAATAAGCTAAAAGAGATAGAGAAGCTTTGGAAAATTGTTCATAAATTTTATAATAATATTGAAAAGGGGGGGCTTCCTCTTATTGTATTTAATACAACCGATAAAATTACAAAAAAGATGGATGAAGTAACAAAAATTTATATAAATTCAACTAAATAGGAGATGTGTTATATGCCAAAAATATTGAATATCTTAATGATGATTTCTCTTTTAACTATTAACTCTTTTTCCTCTTCTCGAAGTGATGTCCAGATTATTGAAGCGACAGAAAATATTCGTTATTGGGGACAGAAAATTTCAAAAGAATACTTATGCTTATATTATAACCCTAATAAAAGTAAACTAAAAATGGAACTTCTTAATGACATAGGTATGTTAGAGTTAGCAATCAAAAATATTGCGATGAGTACAAAAAGTATTGAGAGTAAAAATATTTTAGATTTTCTTACGTATAATAAAAATGAAATTAAAGAATTACTTAATCAGAAAGTAGATAAAGAAAGAAGTATTTTAATGCTTGATTATAGTGAAAGTTTTTTGGAAGGGGCAAATTCTATCGCATTTTTACATAAATATGAATTTTCGGATGAAGAAAAAATGTTAATGACGATGAAAGAGTTTGAATATCTTTTAGAAAGAGTATCCAAATATTATATCGCTTCCTATTTAAATTTGGATAGTTTTAATAATTTTGAATTGATGACAAATGCTATTTCTAAAGTAGAGGTTATTTTAAAAGATATAAATCGTTATGATTACCCAAAAGAGTTAGAAGAGACACGTAAAAAGTTAAATAGTTCATGGAAAACACATAAAGAGTTTTTATATAAATCTCAAAAACTATTCTTGCCTAATCTTCTTCAGGCATCAACAAAAAATATTGAAACTATTATTACAACAATGGCTTTATATCATAAGAAAAATCAATAGAAAATAGAGAGAACTTGAATGAAAATAATTAATAACAAAAATATATCACTTTTTTCCATCATCATTCTTAGTCTATTTATTTTTATGATGGCATATTTTGCCTCATCATCATTTTATGATTATAAAGAGGTAGATAAAGATGTTAAAAAATTAATTTTAATGGATAAACTTGATACGATACTTCATGTTATTGAAGAGGAAAAAAATTATAGTGCTATCTATTTAGGAAGCAAACAAGAGAGAGATTCTAAAACTTTAAAGCTCTATAGAAAAGAGATTACTTCTAAAATAGAAAATACAATTTTATATATCAATCAAGATTTGAAGTTTTTGTCTTATAAAAAAGTTTTACAAAAGCTTTTAATAAATTTAAACTATACTTGGTCTGAAGTTGATATGTTAACTAAAGATTATCGAGATATTTTTACAGAAAAATATCATAAAAATACCATGAATACACTACTAAAGAGTATAGAAAAACTTTCAAATGAAATATTATCTGAAAAGGTAAAACTTTCTTATTATCTTGAATTGTTAAAGTTAGAAAAAAACTTAAATGAAGAGATGGATTTTATCTCTTTTGTATTAAGCTCTTCAAAAAAAATGACAGATTCAGATTTACTATTTTGGGAAAAATTTATAAACAGTGATATTGATCCAAATTTTTTTAAATTGAAAGATAAGATGCTTCAAGAAAAGCTTAATAGTATGATTGACTTTAAATATTTTTCTATGATAGGAAATTTAGAAAGGGGGGAAGTTTTTCTAGGTTCAAAAAAAGGTATCTATCAAGTATCTGTCAAAGGTTGGTCGGATAGTTTAACGAAGAAGATAAATAGATTACATTCAGTAGAAAACACCATTGTTTCAGATGTAGAAAAAAATATAAATAATAAGCTTCTTGTACTTAAAGAAAGTTTATTAAAGATTGTTTTAATTTTCCTTTCTTTATTTATTGCATTTTTAATTTTAATTTATATCTATAACAATATTGCCAAGAGTAGCCAATTTTTATCGGATACATTAAAGGATATTGAGGCTGATTTAGATGAAAATCAAAAACGGGAAATTCAAGAGGTGATTAAAAAGAATGATACCATAGAGATATATAAATTTTTAGCCAATGCAATTAAAGAACCCAGTCGTGCTAAAGACCATTTTCTTGCCAATATGTCCCATGAAATCCGTACCCCCTTAAATGGTATTATTGGATTTACAAATATTCTTAAAGACACAGAACTCAAAGAGGAACAGAGAGAGTTTATCAATATCATTGAAGAGAGTTCCAATAATCTAATCACCATTGTCAATGATATATTGGATTTTTCAAAAGTCACATCAGGGAAAGTTGAATTTGAAAACCTCTCTTTTAATGTGATGGAAAAGTTTGAAGCAAGTATAGACTCTTATGCAGCCAAAGCAACACAAAAGGGTATTGATTTGAGTTTATATATTGACCCAACTCTCCCTACGGAATTAATGGGGGATGCTACTAAGATTTCTCAAATTATGATTAACTTATTGAGCAATGCTATTAAATTTACAGATAAAAATGGAGAGATAAAAGTCTCTATCCAGCAAGAGGCTGAAACAAAAAAGAATGTTAGTGTTAGATTTTCTGTAGCAGATTCAGGTATCGGTATAAATGAGGAGCAACAAAATAAAATTTTTGATGCTTTTTCTCAAGCTGATGCCAGTACCAGCCGAAAGTTTGGTGGTACAGGTTTAGGGCTTACTATCTCTAGTAAATTTGTTGAGTTAATGGGTGGAAAATTACAGATAGAAAGTGTGGAGGGGGAGGGTGCTACATTCTTTTTTATTATCACTTTAAATAAATCAGAGAAAGCAGTTCCTCGAGTTTTTCCAGAACTAAATCATCTTAATATCGCCTATGTTACTGTTGAGAATGGAGAGGAAAAAAAGATAGATAAAACTCTTGAAGAGTATATAAATTATAGTGGTGCAAATCTTAAAATCTATGGTTATAATGAAATATTGAAGAGAAAAGATTCCTCCTCTATAGACATTATCTTTGTAGAGCATAAGGTGATAAATAATGAGATGGAGATGAAAGAGCTTCTCAAACTTGATTCTCAAATAGTATTGTTAACAACTACCGAAATGATATCTTGTAGAGATGCAATTAAAGAGAAAATCTCTAAAGTTATCTATAAACCTGTGAATTTCTCTAAAACCATGATGGCTCTAAAAATGGCAGATACCAATAAGTTATTGATTCATCAAAAAGTTACAGAAGTAAATAAAATTAAGTCAAATAAAGTTTTTAAAGGGATAAAAGCATTGGTGGTTGAAGACAACCTTATTAATCAAAAGCTTGTTAAAAATATTTTAAATAAGTTTGATATTAATGTTACCATTGCAAATAATGGAGTTGAAGCTGTTCAGTTTTATCAAAGTAATAAGAGTTATGATATTATTTTTATGGATATATCTATGCCCATGATGTCAGGAGTAGAAGCAACTCAAAAGATTATTGAATATGAAAATGAAAACGGTAAAAAACATGTCCCTATAGTTGCTTTAACCGCGAATGCTAGGGAAAGTGATAAAGAGAAGTATTTAGCTGTTGGTATGGATCGATATTTGACAAAACCTATTGATGTTGAAGAGTTGGTTATGGTTATCGAAGAGTATTTTCCGATTCAGGAACTTCGAGACTCTCTCTCTTTAGCTTCTAATAATATAGAAAAAAATCAATTATTAAATATTATTTTATACAAAGAGACAGAGTTAACAGGGAAGATATATTCGGCTGTTTTAAATAATTTAGGTTATAAAGTTGATGTATACAGTATTGAAAATGAATTTTTAGAACAGCTCGATAAGAAAGAGTATGCGTTTGCTCTGTTTGATGCGATGCCATTTAGACATATAAATTCAGATCAATTGGTTGTTGACCTTATTCGAGATAGAGGTATTACCCCCATTGCTTTTGTGGAAAGTGATCATCTCAGCGAGTATTGTATCACTTTGAAACCTGTTGAAAATGTGAAGGAGATTGAATATAAATTGATGTGTTCATAAAAATGTAAATGGGCTATAGATTTGATATTTATCAAGAAAAGATAATGACGTTTTACTATAATATGGTTTAATTTATAACTAAGGTAGTTACATGACATTTATTTTCATTAAGACCATACATCTTTTTTCAGTATTTATTTATGGGGGCTTTCTCATTACCGATAATCTATTTTTAAATAAAATGCCAAGAACATTGGATGAAGAGGAACATAAAAAGGCGAGAGAATCGTTTATGATGTTTGTAAGGAAAGTAGTTCCACCAAGTCTTATTGTTGCTGTTCTAACAGGTCTTTATTTGATTTCGCAAGTATTTGGAACGATTGGGGAAGAGGGGATGACCTCTTATCAGATGATGCTTTCACTGAAAGCATTTTTAGGAATTTGGTTAGGATTGAGAGGCTTTATGCAAGTTTATTTAAAAATTCAACCATTTGTATTTAAAAGTCATGTTTTACCATTTACTTTTGTTATTACTATTATTTTTCTTTCTCAATTTATGCATCTCTCTTTTTAAAATAACTATCCAACAATATTTATTGTTGGATAATTAGTGATACTCCTCTTTTCTCCATTCTGCTGTATCATAAAACTTTTCATCAAATTTATATTTATAGGTGATGATAGGTTCTTGTTGTACATACTCATCTTCTAAAAATGTATTGGATGAAGCAATAGAAGCATCTGTTGTCCATGTTGGGTCTGTAACAGAAGGGGTTTCCTGCTGTGTGGGCATATTTATCTCTCGAAGTTCATCTTCTATAATATTGTCTACTTCAACATCATTATTAAGACCAAAATCATTGTTATAGGTATGGGTCTCTGAAATACTGATAATTTCTGAATGGGAGCTACAACCAATGAGAATAATAGAAGAAAGTAGAGATAATGATAAAATTGTTTTTGAAATTATTTTCATAGAATATCCTTAATATTAAATTAATCATAATATATAATAAATTAACTTAAAAATTATTTAAAATATTTTACACTTATATGTTTAAAAATATTAAAAAAATATTTTATAAAATTGATAAGCTTAGAAAATTATGTTAAACTTTCTAAAAACAATAAAGGTTGTTAAATGTATATACAAAAAGTAGGATTTTTTTTACTTTCTATTTTTATATTTTTGGGTTGTGTCCAGAATTCAGAAAAAAAAGTAGAGAAAGAGATACCCAAAGTGTTAGAGGATGGAGAATTGCCTTCTTATGATAAGTATCAAGAAGGTTTAGAAAATCAACGAATGAATTAAGAGGGGATAGATGAAAAATATAGTTTTAGTGTTAAATGTAGTGGTTATTGTTATGAGTTTGTCCATTGTTATCTTGCCGAATATATGGATGATTAGTGTTGTAGGTGGAGCAGATGGACCTACAGGGGTGATGTTTCCTTTCATTTGGACAATTTATGGTGTAATTGTTTTTATTACATCAGGGATGACCATCTCATGGCTTATTAGAAAATAGTTATATAAATATCAGGGTTTTACAGTTAAAATTTGATATGATTCAAAAAATAAAATACCAAAGGATTTAAAGATGAAAGTACCAGCAGATGTAGGATGTAGTAATGAAAAATGTGTAGAAGCCGTTAACTGTCAAAGAACTGTTATTTTTGAAAATGGAACAGCACGTGAAGTAAAAAGTTTCGGTGGAACAGAACAAAAAGGTTGTGGTAAGTTTATCGAGAGAAAAGATAAACAAGGGCAGTAAAGATGTCAAAAAAGATAACCAGCCGAGATAAACTTTTAGATGTAACATTTGAAGAGGTTTATCGGTATGGTTATGGTGGAGCATCAACAGCGACCATATTAAAAAAAGCAGGTGTTCCACGAGGTTCAATGTATCACCATTTCCCTTCTAAAAAGGAGATGGTGTTAGCGATGATAGAGGAGCGACTGATTCCGAAAGTTCGTAAATTTTTCTCTTTTAAAGTTAAAAAAAATATGACAGCTTTGTCATTAATAGAGTTAACCTTTGTCAAAATCTCAAAAAATAAAATGCTTATCACCTATGGTTGTCCATTGCATCGCTTGATGTTTGAGATGGATTCCTTAGACAGTGATATCGCTTTGGCTTGTAGCAATGAGTTTAAAGCATTGAGCTTAAATTTTCAAAAGATACTTAAGCATGGGATGAAAGATGGAAGTATTAAGCCATGTGATGCAAAAAAAATGGCAGATTTTATTTTACCTTCTAGTTGGGGAATTTTGTCTAAACCAGCTATCTACTCCTCAGAACAACAATTTATAGAAGACAGTCAATACTTATTAGAGTTTTTACAAGCATAGAGAGTAACAAAAAAATACTCTCAGCCAACTAAAAGCAATAAGAGAATAAACTAGACCGACCAATCTACTATTTAGGAGTTAAGATGTTTATGGTACAAGAAAATAAAGCCCAAAAAGAGCGTTTAGATAAGATATTTAGAAAAGTAAAACTGGTTTATGGAACTGTTCCTCCACAGATGGAATTTTTAGGAGACATTGATGCTGATTATTTGGAAGAGTTTTTAAAAATGGCACTGCGTATAGTTAAACATAAAAATATAGAACCAAATCTTTTCTCTTTTATCCGTCTCTATATAGCTTTTAAAGAGGATTATCCCTATTGTAAAATGTTTAACAGTAAGTTGTTATTGGCAAAAGGATACAGACAAGAGCAGTTAGATGAGGCAGTATCGGATATAGCTTCTATCCCTTTTGATAAACGTCATCAAGCATTGGCGATACATGCTGTTAGTGCTATTTATAAAAGTAAAGAAGTTGTTCAAAGTGATTTTGATAGCCTCTATGAGATGGATTGGACTCAAAAAGATATTTTTGATGTGATAGAACATGCAGGGACAATTTTTCGTAATGGACGTATACTGACAAGCTATGCGTTAAAAGGATAAAAAATGGATATACCTTTTGTTCGTTATGTAGGGATAAGAAAGGGAGATAAAGAGTATACCTCCTTAGCCTTTTGTGATAATATTAAAAATCATATAGGTACAATAGATGCGTCTGCACAGTTTACTTTAGCCGAAACAGAAAGTGGATATTATTTAGAATCGCTTTTTCCTCAATATAAAGGGAAAATTATCCCTTTGCTTCGTTCCTCTTCTGTTAAATATAAAAATCCTGCTACCAAAGATATTTATGCCATAGCAACAGCAAGTCAAGAGGTATTAGAAAAGTTTGAGAAACAGTTTCTTAAAAAAGGGAGAGCCTCCATTACTGTTCAGGTAAAAGTTGTTGATGTAGATGAGGTTGTAACGATGGTGGGTGAGTTTACTTGGTTTATACAAAAGTTGGAAGAGTAGGGTTACTCTTCTTATTGTTTCTGTTTAACTATTTGCTTTGATAACTTTAGTTTTAGCTAGGTAATCATGACCACAACGTTTCTCTTTTCCAAAAATAAAGAGTATGTTGATAATACTAATCAGTGGACCAGCAATTGGAATTTGACCAAAACCAAAGTAGGCTACATAACGTATTAGTAGACTTTTTTCTGAAGGTAGGGAATCATCTAAATCGACAATTTTGATACCTAAAAGTTTTTTACCTATGGTTTGACCATTTGTTGTTAGTGATTTATAGTTAATTAGTGCAAAAAAAGCGATACCAGCCAATCCTATACCAAGGTTATAAAGTAGTCCAGGTTGTCTCCCCTCTGCCATCATATCAAAGATACCTGTAAAGTACATAATTGGAAGGGTAACAAGCATTACCGTGATACTATCAATAATTGATGCCCATAATCTTTGCCATCTTGTTGCTAAATTTGTAGTTGTTTCTAAAAATTCTTCATTCATTTTCTATCCTTTAAATTGTTTTAGTTTCATTATAATTTTAACTAATAATTATAAAGAATAGGAGATAAATAGGAAGATTTTATGATTTATATCAAGAATAGCCATTGTAATAAAGGTTTAATAATATTAAAACAGTAACTTTTTATAAAAAATTATTTTTCAACATTATATATGTTAAAAACAATAATTATAAGTGAATAATGTTATAATAAATTTAGAAGTTTTATTAAGAATAAGGAAAATAAGATGGAAAAATTAGAAAATAATAATAATTTATTTACAAGTGATGATATAGCTATACTTTGTCCAAAAATGAAAAAATGGAGAGAGATGAAAGAGGTGAAAGATGGACGTTTCTGTGATGGTTGTAATGAAAAGATCTATTATGTTGGGGGCTATACAAAAGGGGAAGTGAAAGCATTACAGAGAAAATATGGTAAAAACATATGTGTGGGGGTAGGAAAAACATTGGCGACGGCAAGTTTAGCACTTTCGCTTAGTGCCTGTTCTGGAAAAGTTTCTGATTCTACTACTAAAGTAGAAAATAGTAATCAAAATAATAGTATGAATTATGATGTTCCAGTAATGGTCGGTATGCCTATTTTTATTGATCCTAAAGAAAAATAAATAGACGAGATAAATAAAAGTATAAAATGATATAATTATAAAAATATTTTTATAAATTTTTAAGGAAAGAAATGTCAGCAAAGAAAGAAGTCGAAAGAATATTAAAATCTATTGAAGAAAATAGTCCAGGACAAAATGAGTTTTATCAAGCTAGTGAAGAGGTTCTTGAATCTCTTATCCCCTTACTCGATAAAAATAATAAATATTTAGAACAAAATATTTTGGAACGTATTGTTGTTCCTGAACGAACCATTATTTTTCGTGTTAATTGGGTAGATGATGAGGGTGTGATTCATACCAATGTAGGGTATAGAGTACAGTTTAACTCAGCCATTGGACCCTATAAAGGTGGTTTACGTTTTCATCCAACAGTAAATTTGGGAATTGTTAAATTTTTAGGTTTTGAACAAATTTTTAAAAATGCCCTCACAGGACTTCAAATAGGTGGAGCAAAAGGGGGATCTAACTTTGACCCCAAAGGGAAAAGTGACAATGAAATCATGAGATTCTGTCAAGCTTTCATGTCAGAGCTTTATAAACATATCGGTAATAAAAAAGATGTTCCAGCAGGAGATATTGGTGTAGGAGCAAGAGAGATTGGTTATCTGTTTGGACAGTATAAAAAACTAACAGGTGAGTTTGAGGGTGTTTTGACAGGAAAAGGTCTCAATTGGGGTGGTTCAAAAGCCCGTAAAGAGGCTACAGGTTATGGATCGGTTTATTTTGCTGAAAACTTTTTAAATGTTTATGAAAAAACTTTAAAAGGGAAAATTTGTACTGTTTCTGGTTCAGGGAATGTTGCCATCTACACCATGGAAAAGCTTTATGAATTTGGAGCAACACCTGTAAGCTGTAGTGATAGTAGAGGAACGATTTACCATAAAGAAGGTATTGATATGGAGACGATTAAAACCATAAAAGAGGTTAATCATGACTCTTTACAAACCTATAAAAATTTACATCCTGATGCCATCTATACAGCTGTAAGAGATTACCCTGAAAATGCTCATGAAGTTTGGCAAATACCATCAGATATTGCTTTCCCTTCTGCAACACAAAATGAGTTGACACTTGAGGATGCTAAAAAATTAGAAGAGAATGGTTGTATCCTTATTAATGAAGGGGCAAACATGCCTACAACAGCTGAAGCTTTAGATTTTATACGTCAAAGTAATATGTTGTTTAGTCCAGGGAAAGCAGCCAATGCAGGGGGTGTTGCAACCTCACAGTTAGAGATGAGTCAAAATGCAAGTATGGCACAATGGAGTTTTGAAGAGGTTGATATAAAGTTGCGTACTATTATGCAAAATATTTTTAAAACAGCTTATGATACTTCTGTTGAATTTGACTGTGAAGGTGACTTAGTAAAAGGTGCAAATATTGCAGGGTTTAGAAAAGTTGCTGATTCTATGATAGATCAAGGTTCAGTTTAGAACGTTACAAAAGTTACACAAATTTTGTGTAACTTACCTCTATTGGAGAGAACTATCATGTATAAAATTAATTTAAATTTAAATCTATTAAAAATTATCCCTTTTGCTAACTATATTGGGGTAAAAGCCCATGACAATAAAACTTTGGAGTTAGAGACCCAAAATGATGTACACAATCATATTGGGACAGTTCATGCAGCTGCACAATTTACCTTGGCAGAGACTCAAAGTGGACTCTATTTACTTTCTCTGTTTCCTGAGTATGCCGATGAGGTTATCCCTTTGCTTCGTGGTTCAACCATTAAATATAAAAATCCAGCCAAAACAAAACTTATTGCTCATGCGAGGGTAAATGAGGCTGATAAAATAAAATTTAAAGAGCAGTTTCTAAAGAGAGGAAGAGCGATGTTAACCATTGATGTGGAGTTAAAAGATACTTCAGGTGTTGTTACCATGGTTGGCTCTTTTATTTGGTATGTTGTAAAATCAGAATGTAGCTCTTAATAGAGATATTGCAAACCCCTTTAGAATCGGAGACTTTAGTCCAATGCCAATAAATTAAGAAAAATTTGAATTCTGTAGGGTCGATTTATCGACCACGAATTGAAAAAAATGCCTATTTTAGGGTCGATAAATCGACCCTACGCGATAAATATTGGGCTAAAGCCATTGTTTCCTAGTTTTAGAAGAACTCTAGTTAAAGAGCTTATCCTTTAGTACTATTAGACTCTTGTACTACTTTTGGCTTTGCAACAATATTTTTAATAAAGCTATCCATTACATGTATCATCGCTTCACTTTCCACTTTTTTTGCTTTTGAAATAATGCTTGATTTTAAAGCATCATCCAGTTCATTCATCTCTTCAATACTTAAAACTTGTGTTCCGTAAAGTAAGTTGTTTTTTGCTGATTCTTTCATGATGTCAAGAAACTTTTGCTCTTGTTTATTTATCTCTTTTGTTTTATTATTCTCATCACTTTTTTTATTTTTAGGTTGGTAGCGTTGGGTCATAGATGCGTAAAATGCAAGAATCTGTTTTTCATTTATGGTATGTTTTAAAATATTTTCAATAATGTCAGCACGTTCTGTTGATAAAGGGTTCTCTTCTAAAGTTTTAAGAAATTCTTTCATCTCATCAATAGGTATCTCTCCTATATCCATCTCTGTAACAAAGCGTTGCATAATGGGTGTTCGATACAGTGCCAATAACTCCTCCAACTCATTTGAACTTAGATGCTCCTCTAGGTAAAGTGTATAGATTTGATTTATCTCTTGGCTAGTATTGTCTTCATCGGCTCTCATGTTATCAAATACTTGCTCTATGGCAATAAGTTCTGCATCTGCTTTTGAGAGACTCAAATAGTTTTCTATCTGTTCTGAAGTAGCAGAGGAAAGTACGTGAATGGAGCAGACGAGTGTTATTATTATTCTCATTATATTCATTATTTTATCCCTTTTTTTGATTATATTCTTTTAAAATTATATTTGACTGTCTTCTATCTATTAAAAAATATTTCATAATAAATATTAAGCAAATTTTTGCTATAAATTAACATTAAAAAATATATAAAAACAAGGTTGGTTATTATGAAGAAACTTTTTTTATTAATATTCTCTATTCATATGGTTTTTGGGGTGGTTACCCCTTTAAAAGTAGGAACAGAAGTATTGGATTCTGTAAAGTATAGAAAAATGAAATATTATAAACTTGAAGCATTACGTGGAGAAATTATTAATGCTACGATAGACAAGTTAAGTGCAGATGGAGATTTATATTTAAAAGTTGGTTCGAGACCAACACGATCATCATTTGATTGTAAATCAAGCCATGGTAAGAAGGTAAAAGATAGCTGTAGTATTAAATTGGAAGCAGATACGAGTGTTTATATTGCTGTATATGGGTTTAATAAAGTTACATATACTTTAAAAGTAAATAGTATGACATATGGTGAAATGGGTTCTCATTTGGTTAGTGTTACCCCTTATTTAGGTGATTCAAGTTCTGTGATTATTCATCCCACTGATTGGAATAGAGAAGCCACACCTGTTGTTTTCTTTGCCCCAGGCTTTAAGAGTAAGAACTATAAAGAGTATTTGTCCTTACTTAAATATATTGCCAGTCATGGTTATAGTGTCATATATGTAAGGGATAGAACAGATATTGATGAAAAGGATGTAGAGAATCGTTTTAAAAAATATCAAACGATTGTTCATAAATTTTCCCGTAATTTAGATACAAAAAAAATAGGTATGATAGGACACTCTTCAGGTGGAGGTATCTCTTTTCTCCTTCTAAAGAAAATGATTGGTAGCAAAATAAATTGGGGAACAGAAGGTAAGTTTCTATTTCTGATTGAACCATGGTTTTCATTTGGTATGAATAAGTCAGATATGAAAGAAATTGTTGATACAAATGTTGTTGTTTTACAGTTTGGAGAGCGTGGAAGCAGTTCTGATCCTAGAATCTCTTTGGTTGAATATAAACTTCTTAATGGTATTGAAAAAAGTAAAAAAGATTATCAAATATATACAAAAGAAAATGCCAACCATCTTTATCCTATGGGAAATCGAAGCATTTCAAAAATGCAAGGAGTTTTGAGACCACTGGATGCTTTAATGAAGTATACTTTTAATGCTGATGAGTCAGCCCATAAAATAGCTCTTGAACAAGGCAGTGACAATCCCTATATAAATGGTTATTTAAAACTTAAACCTATTAAGCATTATGGTGAGGGGGGCTGTAAGGGGGAGCATCCAAAACAAAAAAGTTTAATCTCTAAGTATACGATAGACTATTGTGCTATCCCTGAGTTATAAAAGAGAGGTATATCTTTTATTTTTTTGAAAAAAATAAATTAAATAATGTTCTTGTCTATTTAAATATGTTAATATATTGCTTAAATAAATATAACAAAGGTAAATAGGATGAGATATTTCTTTTCAAGCATTATGATGATGTTGATATTTAATGCTTGTACTTTTATAAATGATGACATTGTTAACGTTGTTAAAGTTAATAAAGCAGATGTTATTGTGAATGAAAAACAGTTTTTTTCGGTAAAAACACCTCAAACTTGTTCCGTGAAAGAACAAAATAAATTCGTTTATAATGTTCTTCATGATTCTTATTTATGGAGTGATAAAGTTCTTTCACAAGATTATTTAATAAATAATTATGATTCCCCTAGAGAGATACTTGAATCTCTTAAATATAAAGATGATCATTTTAGTTATATTATGGATTTACCTAAAGCTGATAGTTTTTTTGGACAAGGAAAATATAATAATTTTGGATTTATCCCATTTTTAATTGAACATGAAAAGTATGGACTGGCTCTTGTGGTTGCTTTTGTCTACCCTAACTCTCCAGCACAAAATGGAGGGGTGAAAAGGGGAGATTTAATTATTAAAGTGAATGATACTATAATTAATGGTGAGAGTATTGATAGTATTTACAGTAGTTTAAAAAAGATGAATCGTATAAAGTTTACATTTGTAAAAAATAATAAAATTTATAATAAATATCTCTCCAAATATCGTTATACCATTCAAACAATAAGTCAAAGTCATATCTATACTCTTAAAAATAAAAGAATAGGATATATGGTTCTTAGCAATTTTATTGAGATGTCAAAATATGAAATAGACGCTATGTTTCGAAGGTTTAAAAAAGAAAAGATATCTGAGTTGATACTTGATTTAAGATACAATGGAGGGGGAGATGTTCGTATTGCAAATCATCTGGCTTCTTTAATTGGTGGGGAGAATGTTATCAATAAAGTTTCTGAACATATGTCTTTTAATGAAAAGTATTCCAAACTTAATAAAACGACCTTTTTTGAACCATACAATTCAAATCAGTTAAATTTAAAGCGTCTATTTGTCATAACCTCTGAGCGTACTTGTTCAGCCAGTGAAAGGGTTATTCATAATTTAAAAGCTTCCCATACAGGGATGGAAATTATACAAATTGGTAAAAAAACTTGTGGAAAACCTTATGGTTATGAAGGGGTAGGTGTTTTTTGTAATAAAGTTTTATTTTCTATCAATACAGAATCTACAAATGGTGATCAAAAAGGTAAATATACAGATGGATTAACTCCTACTTGTAAAGCTGAAGACGATATGTTTAAATTGTTAGGAGATCAAGAAGAAAGTTCATTAAAAGAGGCTCTTTATTATATAAACAATAATAAATGTTCAAGTGCAAAAAGCTCTTTTGGGTATGAAATTATAGATTTTATTACAGAATATTTGGGCTTATAGGTTTATTGTACCAATAGTTTATATCCAATCCCTGAAACATTATCAATAAAATCTCCTTGGAGTTTTTTTCTTAATGTTCTTACCAAAGATCGTAACGCATCCATGCTCATCCCCTCATATGCCCAAATGTTATTTTCTATCTCTTCATAAGCAATGGTTCGTTGATGGTGTTTGGCTAAGAGGTCTAGTAAGAGTTGTTCATTTTTTGTTAGTTTTATAAGGGTGTCATGAATCACCAACGTTTTGTTGAGTCGGTCATAAAGGGTATATTGATTGATATTGAGAATGTTTTTATTTTTTACGGTTAAGTAATCTATCGACAAAGATAACGCCTCTTGCAGTTTTGCAGAAGTTATCGGTTTGACGATATATTTTATGAGTTGTAACTCTACAGCTTTTAGTAAGTAGTCTGTTTCTGTATGTGCTGTAGCTATAATAATGGGTGTTTCTCTATCTTCTTTTCGTATTTTTTCTGCCATCTCTAAACCATTCATCTTTGGCATTTTTATATCGCTAATAATAATATCAGGGTGATACTTTTTATACATCATTAAAGCTTCCAATCCATTGGATGCTTCTAAAACATTGTCACATATACGAGATAAATATTCTATTGCATTTTGACGTATCATTTTCTCATCTTCAACATAAAGAAGGGTTAATTTTTTTAAATTATTTTGCATAAACTATTTTAGTGTAAACACTTTATATATTGGCTTACTCCTTTTCTTTTAGGTGGAATTTAAAATAAAAAAATATAAATTGATAACGGGATAGAAAAGATTAAACTTATATTAAAATAAAGTTATCTTATAATATAATAATCCTAATATAAATTTAAGGAATAAAAATGCACCATACGTTTAAAAGAGTAGTAGTTTTAATAAATGATATTTCAAATATAGAGGATTTAGTTCAAAAAGGTATTGATTTTTCAAAACAGCAGAAAAAAAAACTAGAGATTCTTTTTGTACAAGAGAGAGCAACGGACTCATTGTTAGATTATTTTTTTTCTTCCCCTTCAAAAGAGTATACACCACTTAATAAAGATAAAGTAGAGAAGCAAATTCAAAAATATATTGATCAGTTAGACAATAAGATTGAGAGAGAAGTTCTTATTTTAGAAGAGAACGTCTTGAAAAGGGTTTTGGCATATGCTAAAGAGTGTAAGGATATTCTTTTTATTACCAATTATGATAAAAAACTTTCTGAAAAACTTTTAGAAAAGACCCCCTATTCTTATTGGATTTTTAAAAATAGCTCTTTGACTTATAATAATATTTTACTCCCTATTGAATTAAGCGATGATGCTGTAGATGATATTAAACTTACACAAGATATTTTTCCTAAAAGTTCTATAGATATTGTTCATGATTATCATTATATGATACCACATACCGATAAAGATGGTTCTCCTATGCTTATCCCTGTTGTAGGGAGCATTGATACAAAGTCACATGAAGGGACAAGAAAAAAACAGAAAAATATTTTTGATAATTATAAAAAATATTTTCATGTTCAGGGAGATTTTATTGAAGAGAAAAAGGGTTTAGATAAAGACTTGATTGAGTATATAAAAGAGAAAGATACTGATTTGGTAGTGATACATCATAAGGAAAAACTTATGTTTGTTCCCTCTTTGACATTTAATCTTTTACATGAACTACCTAGTAATTTCCTTATATTGAATCGATGACAAGATATCTAGTTAATTTATTGGACACCATCTATTGTGTCTGGCTTTTTTAAATAGACTTTTTGCAAAACTAGGAGTAGAGACTTTAGTCTCGTTTAATTAATAGGACTGAAGTCCTTGCTCCTATGAGTTTTGCAAGAGGTCTAATAGTATGTTAATCTTTTACCTTCTCATTTCCTCCTCATTTTTTTCCGATAAAATAAACTAGACTAGAAAAGTATTAAAAAACAAAGGATTTTAAATGACCACCATACTTATGATGTTTCTTTTCCCCATAGGGCTTTATACCTATTTTGTCATAGAGAAAAAAACAAAAAAAGAGTACCAGTTGGTATTTGATGATTTTCAAAAGAAAATAGGGTCAAGTTCTAAAATAACAGATGCAGAGAAAGTTCACCTTTTTGAGCAGATGCTTTTACAAAATGGTTATACCATCGTAAATATAGATAAATCAACAGTTATGGGTGAAAAAAAAGTTTTAAGTATCGCTTTTATTATGATGGGTTTAGGTATCTATATTGTAGGGTTATTTTTTTACTTGGCATATTACTTTTGGTTTCAAAAACCTCATAGGGTTGAGTTTTGTATCTAAACAGCATTAAAAAAATACTGCTACTAAGTATGGTGTTATTCGCACCCATTTCTGCACTACAACCCACAGGTGATACACGGGGAGTGATGGCATTTGAACTTTTCGATGAAACGATGATTCATGAAGAGCGAGAAAATGAAGGGGTATTTAAAGATGTAAATATTACACTTTCTCTTTTCAAAACGGCTGATAGAACCATTGGGATAGATAGGATTAAAAATCATGAATTGAGTTTTAAACCTTTAGATAAAAATGAAAAATTTCAAGATAAAAATTTAACAATTTGGATGAAATTTGATTTAGGTAAAAACTTTCCAGATGGTGACTTTGTTACCTCTTATGGTGATGTCAAAGTTTTAGAACACAGCTTTTCTGACAGACAAAGGGTAGATATATTTGATATTGGTGGGACAGAACATCTTAAATTTTCATATAAGAAAACCAGTGATTCCTCTATTTATTACTTTCGACTCTCCCCTTCCAAATATAAAAATGCTTACCGATATTTGTATATTACGAATAAAAGTAACTTTTATCAAGAACTCAATAATAGTGTTTTTATCACTTTGGTATTGGGTATGATAATGGGACTCATCTTTATGGCAGGTCTTTACAATGGAGCGATGTATTATTATAATAAAGATAAATCTTTCCTCTATTACATGTTGATGCAATGGGCTGTAACTTTGGTACTTTTTAATATGACAGGTATCATTAGTTTTACAGAGTTTGACATTGCTCGAAGTGAAACTTACTATTCACTCTGTTCACTTCTGGGAATACTCTTTACAACACTTTTTACCAAGTCCTTTTTAGACACAAAAATATATAGTCCAAAATTCGATTTTATGCTTAATCTATTTATAATCATCATCTTTGTAGATGCTCTGTTTGCTATTTTTTATGTCTCGATAATTTTTAAATATAATCTTTTGCCATTTTTTGCATTGAGTTATATCTATTTGGCATTTAAAAGGGTAAAACAAGGGTTTAAACCAGCACTGTTTTATTTGGCTGGTTGGTCATTTTTAGTTGTTTCACTTTTTTTAGATACTTTTTGGAAATTTGATTTTATGATAAACCCTCTTTTTTTAGGTACAGCCATAGAAGCAATGTTTTTCTCATTTGCACTCTCTTATAAAATAAAAATGATTAATGAGGAGAAAGAGCAACAAAAAGAGTTACTCGTACACCAAAGTAAATTGGCAAGTATGGGGGAGATGATAGGAAATATTGCTCACCAATGGAGACAACCTTTGACCCATTTGTCGTACAACATTATGAATATACAAGATGCCTTTAAACATAACAGTTTAGATGAGGTTTATCTAAATAAAAAGGTAGATGAAGCAACAGAACAGATAGAATTTATGTCTCAAACCATTGATGATTTTAAAGATTTTTATGCCATTTCTAAAGAAAAAGAGAACTTTTTTCTAGTGGAGGAAACTAAAAATGCATTAACCATTATGCTTCCTGCATTAAAGCAACAAGATATAGAAATTATGTTTGTAATCAAAGAAAATTTAGAGATAAAAAACTATAAAAATGAATACAAACAGGTGATTTTAAATTTACTTTCAAATGCTAAAGATGTTTTAGTTTCACGGATAATTTTAAATCCAAAAATTATCATAACGGTTGAGAACACTCAAGTTACAATAGCTGACAATGGAGGGGGGATAGAATCTAACGTAATAAATAAAATTTTTGAGCCTTATTTCACGACAAAAGAGGGAAACTCTGGGATAGGGTTATATATGTCTAAAATGATAGTTGAAAAAAACATGGGAGGGCGATTAACTGTTATTAATGGAAAAGAAGGGGCAGAATTTACGATGCTATTTTCCAATCATTAAAACGAACATATAACCTAGAGCAAAGATTTTTGGTAACTCCACTCTTACTATTTTTTGTAGGCTATTGCTCTTTCAGTTTATAATTTATACATTTCTGTTAGTATGATTAAAATACGTTTAAGGATATGGATTAATGATAATCAAGAGAAGAAATATAAAGAAAACATTTTTTATATTGGCTATGGGGGTGATGTTTTCAGGATGTAATGATAGCAGTACTCAGCCTGATCAGTACATAGGTAAATTTATAGATTCAGCCGTGGAAGGGGTTGAATATAATTGTGGGGATAGAGTAGGGATTACCGATAAAGATGGAACTTTTTTTTGTACAACATTACCCATCTCTTTTCATATTGGAGCGATAGAACTGGGGAGAATAGATGAACTTCCCTCGGATAAGCAAGTATTTCCTCAAGATATTTTGGATGTGAGTAGAACAGATGTAAGAAACGATAAAGTTATTAATTTGGCATTATTATTACAGTCATTGGATGCTGATAAAAATGCAAGTAATGGGATTAAAATTCCTGAAGAATTAAAAGAAAAATATCTTAAACCAATCGTTCTTTCGGAGTTAGATTTAAATGGATTAAAAGAGGAGATACTAAAACAAGATAAAGAAGTTGTTTTTAAAGAAGTAGATGAGGTTGTGAGCCATTTAAGTTTTTCTGTAGGGTTGCAAAATGAAGTGCTATCAACACCAACACCTGTTCCAACAGTAATACCAACAGCAACACCAATGCTTGTTCCAACAGCAACGCCAACGCTTGTTCCAACAGCAACATCAACGCCTGTTCCAACAGCAACGCCAACGCTTGTGCCTACAGCAACACCAACACCTGTTCCAACAGCAACACCAACGCCTGTACCTACAGCAACACCAACGCCTGTACCTACAGTAACACCAACGCCTGTTCCTACGGTAACACCAACGCCTGTTCCTACAGCAACGCCAACGCCTGTACCTACAGCAACACCAATACCTGATACAACAGCTCCTGCAAGAAATTCAACGATTAATGATTTAAGTACAGCTGATACAACACCTGCTTTGAGTGGAAATTTGCCCCATGGTGATGATGATACAAATACAAGTAACTATAGGGTCTCTATAGAGATAAATGGAACATCTTATGATGCAACAAACAATGGTGATGGTACATGGTCTCTCCCTGATGATACAATTACCCCTTTAGAGGAGGGATTTTTTACCGTTGTGATTACTGTAACGGATGAATCAGAAAATTCAAGTTCAACAACACTGCTTAATAAAATTGAGATTAACAATACAGCTTTTTTAATCGATTCTTCGATAGAAGGGATTAAATATGTTTCAGGTAGATACAGTGGATATACCGATATTAATGGACTCTTTAAGTATGAAAAAGGTTCAGCAGTTACTTTTTACATAGGTGATGAAAGTTCAGGAATTCCTATGGGGTCAGCTGAAGTTAAAACAGACCCTCATAATAATAAACGACGTATTGTTACCCTTTTTGATTTGGCAGGTTCAAGCGATGAAAATAATCCAAAAGTACTCAATATGGGTAAATTTTTACAGTCATTAGATGTAGACAAGGATGTTTCTAATGGTATTACCATTGATGTACGAACAAAAGAATCTATAGCATTGTTGGGGTTGAAAAATAAGATTGACTTTAACCAAGAGGTGGAGGCTTTTCATGAAAATGGAGAGGTTTATAACCTTTTTAATGACTTGGCTGACCATTTTGGAGAGCATAGAGGGTTGGTCAGAACTGATGATGCTAAGGCTCATTTGGTAGCTGTAAGAGACAATACCCTTGCCACCAAACAGTTTTTAGGAGATGTTGAAGTTCGAGGTGAAAAACAGACCATTAAAGTTTTAACAGGTGTTTTTAAAAGTACAGATGGTGTGGTTGAAGGGTTAGAGTACCGTTCTGGTAATCAGTTTGGACGAACCAATGAGAAAGGGGAGTTTCTTTATGAAGAGGGGAAAAAGATTAAATTTTATATCTATCAGCTCGAACTTGGAATCACCGAAGCCAATGCTGTTTTAACTCCTGCTAACTTAGTGGTTTCAACTTCGTTTGAGCATCCTCGTCCACGAAATATTATACGTTTACTCTCAGCTTTTGATGCGATAGATTCTGATGCGAAAATCACCATAGATGATGCAGTAAGAGGAGCGTTAGAAAAGTATCGTTCTCAAATAGATTTAAATTTACAAGATGGAAAAGCAAATAGTGAATTGAATATTCCAGCAGGTGTTGATGAGTTTGGAGCTCAGTTTGAAGCGTTTGAGATGGGTAGTGAGATTTTAGCTGAGATAGTAAGACTAAGAGGAGTAAACTAATATGAAAAAAATGATACATAAAAAACTAATACAACTTTCAATGGCAACAGCTTTGACCTGTACATCTGCGTTGGCAACACTTCCCAGTGGAGCAACTGTAGACACTTCTAGCCTCAAATCTGCAACACCTGCTTCAGATGTAGATGCACAGTTGGAAAAGTTATATGATGGTGTTCGTGAGTTTCATATTTTTAGAACACAGTTCTCTATGTGGAGTGGAACGGATACTTATACAGCATTGGTTACAGGGCAAAATGGTTTTCCTGTATTTTCAGCCCGTTCAGACAAAGACCCTAAATATACAGATTATCCTATTGACTATACAAACAATACATTAAAAAGGTATCGTCCTGTGCGACCACCAGCTTCGGTAGCCAATTTTTATAGTGACAACAGCATAACATTGGGTGACAAAGAGACAGCAACCTATCATGCACCTATGGTATCAGCAGGGACGATTGGGAAAGGTCGCGTTTTAGTGATGGGAAGTCATATGTATGATTCTATTTTGGTGAATCCACGAAACTATTCTCATAATGCAAACAATAGTAATAAAACAGATGAACCCGATTCGGTAGATATGGAAAACTTCTTTCACAATACTTTAGCGTGGTTAACCGAACAAAATAGTTTAGAGGGTAATCACTATTCTAAAACAGGTTCAGAGATTAAAATACTTTCTAACAAAAATAAAGCCTCTTTTGTAAAGGCTTATATGAATGGTACTAATTTTGTTGAATTTAAAATTCATGATAACTTTAATGTGCTAGAGGGGGAAAATCCTAAGTATGTACCTACATGGAAAGAAGCATCTAATAATGGGCTTTTAGACCCCACAGAGTATCCTTTGGTGATATTGGAAGATTTTCAGATGAGAACAGCATTTACTGCTTATAGTAAACCAAATGAAGAGCGAGATGGAACAGTTAGAAAAACCCAATTAGATGAGGTAGAACTGCTTATTGATTATGTTCGAGCAGGTGGAGGCTTACTTATTATGGAGTCGCCCCGTTTTGCAGACAGTTTAGGGGTGATGCAGACAGCTTCCAATGAAATTTTGAAAAAAGCAGGGATTACAACCTATTTTGAAAACAATCATGCAGGGGTTAAATTACTTCCAAACTATATCGAAGTAGGGGGTGTTCATCAGTTCGATATGTGTTTGGTAGACTATATAGGTCATACCGATTTACAACGAAGGTTGGGTATGGATGATTATAGTGATGTTCCAACAACACTAGAGGGGTTAACAAGTTTACTTGATGCTAATGGGAAACTTGCTTACCTTGAAGAGGTATTGAAAAGAAGGGAGAGAAAAATTTTTAAAGAGGGTAATTCTTCACTTCCAACGCTAACAAGTGCCGACTGTGGAACAGTAGAGGTGGAGCTTTCAGATGGAAGTAAAACCGCTGTTCAAACCAACTTGGTTAAAGGTGATGGTATTATTCAACAAAATCAATATGACCGATATGCCAAATACCCTGTAGATTTAAATTTTGTTCAAGCCCAAGGGGATGTGGGTGGGAGTATGAATACACTTTTAGCCCATGAGTTAAAAGAGAAACAACTCTCTAAAAATGATTTAAATCGTGAATACACGAATATGTCAGCACTTTTGTTAAATGATGCAGTTTTTACAGGTGAAAAATTTGAAAGTTTAAATGCCATGTTAAACCGTTATAAGAGTGGGGGAAGCTTTGTCAATGGTTTAGGTGAGTTTTATCCTGGTTTCTCTTTTTCAAAAGGTGAGGTATTGGACTTTAGGAGAAAACCTGTCACTAGAATTATGGTAGAACGGGCATTTTATGATAAAAGTTTAAAGTATGACCCCTCAGAATTTCCAGGGCAAACAAGTTCATCGGGCAGTGCTAAAACGGCTAAAATATTTTTAAAAAGGAATATCAATCATCAAAAATGGTATGCAGGAAACATGCAATCAACAGGACTTTATGCTCCTGCACACACAGATATAACCGTGACCTTACCTGAAGGTGTGGATGAAACAAAAATACAGCTTCAAATAGGTGTAGGTGACAATGTGGGTGGAATTTTTAGGCATGAAATTAATCTAAAACGACCACCTAAATATGTTAAAAAATATAAATTTCAAGCTCCAAATGGTACGGCATCTAAAACAATTACCATTCAACACCCTTATGGGGGACTTATTTTTCTAAAGTCTTTTGATGCTTCTGTTGCCAATGATGCTACAGCGATGGTAAGTTTTACAGGTGTTCAGTCAGCGGTACGTTTTGTATTGGGGGAAACCACAGCTGAGACATGGGAAACCATTAAATCTTCACCTGCACCTAAAGCAGAGTTGGAATCGAAACATTATATTGTTACCGTTCCAAAAGCAAATATGTCAGCACTTAGCTTTGATGAAGTAACGCAAATAGCTCAAAACTTTGATACCATGACACAAAATGCTTATGACTTTTATGGTTATGACCAAACCTGTACAGAACCGTTTACGGAACATACAGCTCCTAGTTGTTCAAATGATTTAAAGTCTGCTCATAAAAACAGAGAAGTATTTGACCCACATATTAGCGTTGGGGCAGGGCATTCTGGTTACCCTATTATGGTGATGAAGTGGAATCCAAATAGTACAACTTTTCCCCAAGATGCAACCAATAGCTTTTTACTTTGGCATGAGATGGGTCATAACATGGTTGAGTCATGGTTAGGGATAGCAGGGGCAACTGAAGTGGCAAATAATGTGATGGCGATGCACCAACAAAAACGTTTTTCTCAACCATTACGAACCGAAGGAAGTATTGCAAATGTGGGTGTTATCTTAGCCAAAGGACAACCTTGGGCAGATGGTGGAAATTCAGGACGACTTCTGATGTTTCATCAGTTAGCCAAATGGATAGATGCCAATTACATGGATGAGTTTAAAGCAAAAAACAGTAAATACTATGAATCCAATGGTACTGTCAAAACAGCATATTCATTTTTAGATGGAGATGGATTCGATATTTATAAAATTCTTCACCGTGAAGCGAGAGACCAAACAGTTTCTAACGATAAGTATGACAGTTGTATGAAACAGAGTGGAAAAACAAAGACTGATATGTTGGCAATTTGTACTTCAACCATTTTAGAACTTGATACTAAGCCTTTCTTTCAAACATGGAAAGCAGGGGTTATTGGTATAGGTGCTGTTGACGGTGTGACTCTTTATGATTCAACAGGAGCGATTAGTTCAGACTTAACGACAGGGTATAGTACAGCACCTAGTCCTAGCATATCAGGGTTTATGGGACATTAAAAAATGTTGCTAAATTTATACTGAATATTTATTTTAAATAAAAAACACAAATAGCTTATGTTATACTGTCTTTTAATTTAATATGGAGTATTTACAATGAATAAAAAATATATATCTTTACTGGTTGCAACAGTACTATTAACAGCATGTGGTGGAGGATCATCATCTTCTTCTAATAATGATGGAGAGGGAGCAATTGACCTCTCTGAATATTTTCCAAATAAATCAATGACTAAAACATTTATTAATACAAAAAGAGATGGTGATAATAGTGATAAATCACATTATGATGAGATTATTGAAGTAGATGGCAATACAATTACTACAACTATTGACACAGAAGTTACAGAAAAAATTGTTTTTTCAGATAAAAATATTACCATAACTTCTTTTGATAGTGGTAATACAGATGAAGTAGATTCTATGTATAGACATGTTGATTTAGGGGACATACTTTCTTCTCGAACAATGAACGATAAGTATACCAATGATTTAGGTGAAATTACTAGAACATTGAAGCAAGAATGTAAACTACAGAGTAAAGAGTCAAAGTTTGAAAAAGGTGACAATGTCTATACAGGAGACTTATTGAAAGTTGAGTGTATCACTACAGGTGAGTTTATTTATGATATCAAACAAACCATTTTAGATGCAGGTGCTGCTACTGATTTAAATGGTACTCATGCCATTTATGATAAATCATCTTTTTATCTTCAAAAAGGTTTAGGTGAAGTTGCATCTATTAATGATGATTGTATTATTAATGCTAAATTACCAATGGTTATTACTGACCAAGCAAATCCGTCAGAATGTATTACGAAAAAATATGATTATGAGTTTTATCTTCCATAATAAACATATTTGTAAAATTTCTCTCTTTTAAAAGAGAGAAGTTGTTTCTCTCCCTATCAAATCTAAATATTTACTATCAGTATATTTAACTTATAAATTTCAGTATTTTTAAACAATTTTTATGAAATTCTGCTATGATAATAAAAAAATATAAGGAACTATTATGACCATAGAAGAATTTGAAAAGTTTGATAAAGATTTTATAGTATGTGAGTGTTTTGATGTAACGTTAGGAACATTAATGGAGACAATAAAAGCAGGACACAATACTTTAGAAGCATTGATGGATGAAACCGATGCAGGAACAGCTTGTGAGTTGTGTCAATCTTGTGAAGCTGATGTCGATGAAGACAGAGAGTTACATTTAACAGAAATTTTAGAGTATGTAAAAGCCAAAGAAGCCTAAAGACAGTTAAAATATATATAATGTAACTAAAAAAGAAGTTATAATGAAAAAATATAGATTAATTTTAATAATAGCCATCTTTTCTTTTGTAGGCTGTAGTCAAAAAGAGGAAAAGGTAGAGAGTTCAAAAAATAAAAGTATTATAAATAAACCAATAACCATGGCAAATAAAACCTCTTTGGCAAAAAATTCACTCGTTGTTGTTAAGAAAGCTCCAATAACCAGTGAAACAGTTTCTGAAAGTTATTTAGAAATCATGCAAAATGAGCTGAAGAAGATGAAAAAACCAGTTGAAATTCAAGAGATAAAAGAGGTTGCCTCTGTTCCAATCCCTACTTTAATAGTTTCTACTCCTACTCCTATCCCTTCTCCTGTAGAGGAAAAAACATTAGTCTCCGTCCCTGATCATATTAAAAATTCAACCATTAAAAGTGTTCCCCGTTTTTAACATCAAATTAAGTTTTGATTATTTTAAATATTATGTTACACTGCTTTTAGCTTAAGAGGATTTCTTAATGCTAAAGAACTTTAGGGATAGACCCATATAAAGTTCAAACATTCACGCTAAGGGGTTTAGTATGAGATACGATTATCTTATTTTTATTGGCAGATTTCAGCCATTTCACACAGGACACGAGAGTGTTATTCGCAAAGCATTAGAGTTATCAGATAAAGTTATTGTTTTAGTAGGTTCAGCCTATCAGCCACGTACTGTTAGAAATCCATGGGATTTTAATGAACGAGAAGCGTTAATGCGTACTGTTTTTTCTGAAGAGGAAAATCGACGTATTTTAGCCTTTCCCTTACTTGATCAGACCTATAACAATCAACTATGGATTAAATCGGTTCAACAGTTGGTAGCAGGTGTGGTTTATAATAAGATTGCCTCTAAACCAAAAGTTGGTCTTATTGGTCATCAAAAAGACAATACTTCTGATTACTTAACACAATTTCCACAATGGGAGCGAGAAGAGGTTGAGAATTATAAAAATATCTCTTCAACCGATATCCGTGAACTCTACTTTGGAGAGGGTGAGTTGAGTGATGCTTTAAATACCAATGTATCTATCGCCTTAGAGAAGTTTAAAACGACCAAAGCGTATGAGCAGGTAGCCAATGAGTTTCATTTTGTTAAAAAATATAAATCTGCATGGGACAAAGCCCCCTACACCCCAATGTTCATTACTGTAGATGCTGTAGTGGTTCAGTCAGGACATATTTTGCTTATAGAGAGAAAAGCTCAACCAGGAAGAGGTTTAAAAGCCTTGCCAGGGGGATTTTTAGATGCCAACGAGACACTGAAAAATGCAGTTATTCGAGAGCTTAGAGAAGAGACACGCATTAAAGTACCAGCCCCTGTTTTGGCAGGAAGCATTACCAAAAAAGAGGTGTTTGACGACCCTTATAGGTCGGCACGAGGTCGAACGGTGACTCATGCTTATCTTATAGAGTTAAAGGGCGACAAGTTGCCAAAGGTTAAAGGTGGAGACGATGCAAATAAGGCGTTTTGGATTCCTTTTGCAGAGGTGAAGCCTGAGATGATGTTTGAAGACCATTTTCATATTATTCAGGCTTTGGTGGGATGAAAATTTTAAATATTTAGGGATTTTAATATTTTGGTATGCGAATGGAGGGCAGACACGGAGGTCGCCCCTACGGTT
>Ga0256826_1000356_pt1 | contig 27422 bp, 23 predicted proteins | sample CV79metaG_FD_185975 | JGI IMG/M metagenome (GOLD analysis project Ga0256826, IMG submission 185975) | Hydrothermal vent microbial communities from East Pacific Rise, Pacific Ocean - CV79 | ecosystem: Environmental > Aquatic > Marine > Hydrothermal vents | place: Pacific Ocean: East Pacific Rise...
CGAGCTCATATACCACACCTTGCCCGGCGATACTTGCATCACCATGTATTAAAATAGGACTGATATTCTCTTCCTCAATATCAGTACTTTTGTCATCTATACGGGCTCGGGTCATTCCTTCAACTAAAGGACTTACTGCTTCCAAATGCGATGGGTTAGGTGATAAAGTTAAGCGGATTTTATGACCTTTTAGAGTATTTCTATCTGATGTATACCCCAAATGATATTTCACATCTCCTAAAAGAAGAGAATCTTCGTACTCGTTGCCGGCAAATTCGCTAAAAATATGGTGATAGGGTTTTTTCATGATATTAGCCAACACATTCAATCTTCCTCTGTGCGGCATTCCTATCATAAATTCTTTTATCCCTCTAACAGCTCCTATTTCTATAACCGATTCCAATGCCGGAATTAATGCTTCGGCTCCTTCGAGTGAAAATCTTTTTTGTCCCGGAAAACGTCTGTGGATAAATTTTTCGAAACCCACGGCTTGGGTAAGTTTATACAAAATACTTTGCTTTTGGTCCGGAGTAAAATTTGGTGTATTTCTCTGACTCTCCATCTTTTCTTTCAACCAACTTACTTGCTCTGGGTTCCTTATATAAACATATTCAACAGCTACCGAACCACAATAAGTCTTATCCAAAAAACTAATAATGTCTTTTAACTTAGCAGGACCTATTCCAAGCTTATTTCCTGCTTGAAAAACTTTATCAATATCTGTATCATCCAAGCCATATTGATGGTAATCTAAACTTGGATAATATGTTCTCCGCTCCCTCACAGGATTAGTTTGTGTAAATAAATGTCCTCTCTTCCTATAATCTTCAATAAGATTAATCACTTTATACTCTGAAGAAGATACAGTATCATCTTGTGAATAGTTCTTTCTGCTGAACTCAAAACCTGCAAAAAACTGTTGCCAACCTTCTTCTACAGATTCAGCATCTTCAAGATACTTTATATACATCTCCTCAATAAATGCAGGATCACTATTTAAATATGAATATTTTTCCATTGAAATATTTTTATGCCTTTATTAAAAATCTTATTATCAACACGATAATAAAAATACGGCAAATTCTGTTTAGACTCATTATAAATAGCAAATGTAGGAAAAAAGCTTCTGCACAAACAGATTAACTATTTTTTTTATTATTTCTTTTGAAAACTTAGTAAAATGGAATATTGAGCCTAAAAATTAAGCGCTATTCTTTAAGTATTTTTTTTCTACTCAATTGCCCTTCTATTTCAATCTGGATGATATAAATACCCTTAGGTAATTGGCTAATAGAGAGCTCTACATCGTCTCTAGATTTTTCCAATATTCCTTGCATCATAACTTGACCCGAAATATTGAAAATAAACCATTTTAGCTTACCTGTTTTCAATGAATGAATAAAGAGATGGTCCTTAGCAGGAGAAGGATATACTGTTGTATATGAAGCAGATGAAAGCTCTTGATTTCCGGTAAATAAATCAATAGGATAAATAATCCCAAGCGTGTCTCCATCATTAATAATTCCAACCAATGTTTCTTGTCCTCCCCACTCAAAACCAGCATCATAATACTCTAAGAAACCATAATCTACCGAATGCTCCATTAATAAATAATCACTGTATTCACTCGTGCATAACTCATAACTATATAATCCTTCGCAAGTGTATAATAAGCTAACATTTCCCATCAAATCATTTTCAACAAGGTATTGAGTCTTTTTTATTCCTCCCCATTTATGTCTAGCTAATTTAGAAATTAGGATTCCATTATCCATTGGGCTGTATTCCCATGAAACATTTAATGTATCATTAGGATATACATCGGTAAATCGACTCCTATATACTACTATATCTTGGTAACCTTTGTTTTCTTCAGCTGAATTATTCTTCCAATAATATATGGTATTCGACCTTACATAGGCATGAAATACAATAGAATCTTCATATCTACTAACGGTTTCTATATCCATTCGTATATATGTATTCCACCCTGTAACCGTTTCATCGGCTTGCCATCGTCCATTATGATAACAAACTACATCTCCCGAGCTAATCTGAGCAAATAGATCATCAAAAGATGGTACCAATACACCCAAATCTCTACCTTCTATTCCTATTAATTGGTATTGATTTCTCCAATTTATAATACCAAAATTTTTAGAGAGAAGAATCTGGGAATCATCAGAGAGCAATATAGTTTTTACTGAATCTTGCTGGCCAAATATAGAAGTTATTCCTACATCTGAAACGAGAGCCGTAAGGTCGTCAGTAAAATCCCAAGAATCATTTAGTTGCATATTTGGTATTATCATAAAGCTTTCTATTTCTTCAATAGGAAGAAAAAATGTATCATGAAAAACCCATTCTCCACTGGGGTAAACTTGCACTTCATCCAATAAAAACTGAGGCTGGTTGAATAAAAACTCACTCCCAAATCCGTTTTGATAAGGAATAGCAATTTTATTAAAATAGTATAAGATAGTATCACCATCCATTGACAAGGAATCCACCCACAGTACATTATTAATCATATCAAGAGTATCATCTGTACTGTAACAAAATTTTTCTGTTGTATTAATTGGAGCCCAGTTTTGGGAATAAACCAGCTGGCTCAATAACATAAATAATAGAAAGGAGATATTTTTCATCAGCTTATAATATTGATTTTACGCTTCAAATTTATAATGATTTATAAACATTGTCAATAGGGGAAATTACTTACTTATTCAAGTGTTTTTTTTAGTGAATTTATCATCTCTCAGAATTCAATTCTCATTGCACTCAAACATGTATTACTAGGATAATTTTAATTTACAAAAAATAAATACTGATATTCACTCAAATTATTTTTGGGAATTTACAAATCAAGAGTTTATTTGGTATAATACACAAATTAGTATAAATGGTGCCTTATAATTCCATTTAAATGCGCCTATGTATTGTAACAAACATTCTGTAATTATTTACTTTAATTTTGCTGTAAAATCGGCTAAAAACTTTCTACAGTAAGTCCTTAGATGGATGGGTATCATATTAATCCGAATTTTTTTGTCCATTAGGAATTATTAATAGTATGTTTTCAGGTCTTTATCCTACTTTTGCAAAAAGTTGAATATGGAATTAGTTAAAGGCATAGAAAAAGAACTTGAAATAATAATTACACCAAAAGACACTGCCAAAGCATATGGTTCAGGCGAAGTAGAAGTATTTGCTAGTCCTGCCATGATATCACTAATGGAAAAAACTGCTTTATTGCTGGTGAAGCCTCTCCTAAACAAAGGCCAAAATACTGTTGGTACAGAGGTATGTGTGAAACATATGAAAGCGAGCGCCTTGGGACAAAGAGTACAATCTTATGCTATACTGACCGAAATTAAAGAAAAAAAACTGCTTTTTCAAGTAGAAGCTTATGATGAAAATGGTTTAATTGGAAAAGGAACACATACACGGTATATTATTGATGAGGAGAAATTCATGAAAAACTTATAATTACTAGCCTTATTTTGTAAATCTTTATGTCCTTAAGCTATTTCTAAAACAAAACAATAAATGATAAAATTTGATAAATTTAAATTAAAAAATGGTCTCACAGTAATTGTGCATCAAGATTTGAGCACCCCCATTGTGGCTATCAATATATTATACAAAGTAGGTGCTAGAGATGAAAATCCAGATAAAACAGGCTTTGCGCATCTGTTTGAGCACTTAATGTTTGGCGGTTCGGTAAATATTCCAACTTTTGATAAACCTTTGGAAAAAGCTGGGGGCGAGAATAATGCTTTTACTAATAGCGATATCACAAATTATTATATCACAATCCCAAAAGAGAATCTAGAAACAGCTTTTTGGCTGGAGTCGGACCGTATGTTGAGTTTGGCTTTTACCAACAAGAGCCTAGAAGTACAAAGACAAGTTGTGATTGAGGAGTTCAAGCAATCATATTTAAACCAACCCTATGGTGATGTGTGGTTATTATTGAAACCATTGGCTTATAAAAAGCATCCCTATCAATGGAATACTATAGGGAAAGATATTTCGCATATTGAGAATGCACTAATGGAGGATGTGAAAGCATTTTATAAAAAATACTATAACCCAAATAATGCTGTTTTAGTTTTAGCCGGAAATATCAACCTAAAAGAGGCAAAACCCCTTTGCGAAAAATGGTTTGCACCTTTAAATGCAGGAGAGGAAATAAAGAGAAATCTTGTTCAAGAACCTGAACAAAAATCTGCGCGCAGGCTCACAGTGGAAAGAGATGTTCCATCCGATGCATTATACTTGGCATTTCCTATGTGTCACAGACTTCATCCCGATTATCAAGCCACAGATTTACTCAGTGATATTTTATCCAATGGACCCTCCTCACGTCTTTATAGAAATTTAGTAAAAGAGCAAGGTATTTTTACCGAATTAGATGCCTACATTTCCGGAGATATTGATGCAGGACTTTTTATTTTTAGTGGGAAACCTTCAAAAAATATTAGCTTGGAAAAAGCAGAACAAGAGCTTTGGAAACAAATTGATAAAATAAAAAATGAAATAATTGGAGAGCAAGAGCTTCAGAAAGTAAAAAACAAACTAGAATCTGTCATGATTTTTGGGGAAGTGAGCGTTTTAAATAAGGCTATGAGTTTGGCTTATTACGAATCTATAAGCAAAGCTGAAAATTTGAATAAAGAAGTAGACAAATATAAGAAGGTTAGCAGCCATCAACTACAAAGACTAGCTCAAGAATTATTTAGAAAAGAGAAATCAAATACTCTATACTACAAAGCAAAAAAGACAAAGCATGAAACTAAATAGACTCCAAGAACCAGAAATACACGAGATTAGTAAAATTAATATCGGCTCTATTGAAAAACTTAACTTGGATAATGGGCTTCCATTATGGTTGATGAATACTGGAAGCCAGGAGCTAGTTAAAATTCAAATAGCTGTTCCGGCCGGCACTTTATATCAAAGTCAAGCACTAATTTCCTTTTTTACTAATCAGCTACTCAAAGAAGGAAGTAAAAATTTTACAGCATCTGAAATAGCCGAGAAAATGGACTTTTATGGTGCCTTCTTCGATTCCAAAACATCAAGAGATTTAGCCTATATAAATGTATTCAGTCTTAATAAACATTTAGATGCCGTACTAGAGATAATTGCTGATGTTTTGGTAAATCCAAGCATGCACCAACACGAACTGAATACTATTTTAGACCAAGAAAAACAAGCATATCAAATTCGTATTCAAAAAGTTAAAAATATTGCCCAACGCAAGTTTAATCAATTTCTTTTCGGCAATCAACATCCTTATGGCAGCTCAGCTGTATTAGCTGATTATGAACAACTTAAACTTGAAAGCTTACAATCGTTTTTTAAAAATAACTACCAAGTAAATGATTGGCAAATTTATGTTTCAGGAAAGGTTAATCATGAAACATTGAAGGTTTTAAACCGACACTTTGGCCAGCTCCACAGAGGAGTGCAACAAGTACAAATTCCTGACCTGCCACTAAAGAATACTTTTGAAGCAAAAGCACATTTTATTGAGCATAAAGGAGCCATGCAAACAGCTTTAAAAATGGGTAAAATGAGTATTAATAGAAATCATGTTGATTATCCTGTTTTATCACTTAGTCAAACTATTTTAGGTGGTTTTTTTGGTAGCAGATTAATGCAAAATATTAGAGAGGACAAAGGCTATACATACGGGATTCATTCAAATATTATCCATCATCAACAAGCTTCATACTTTAGCATTAGTAGCGAGCTTGGTGGTGAGTTTGCTGAAAAAGCTTTAGAAGAAGTCCATAAGGAATTAAAACGCTTACGGAGTGAAAAGATTGACCAAAATGAATTAAATTTAGTAAAAAACTATATGGCCGGCAGTTTACTTAAATCTTTAAATGGTCCCTTTGCTTTAGCTGAAATGATGAGAATGTTAAATGAGTATAATTTATCCCCAAATTATTTCTCCGATTATATTCAGTCTTTTCAAGCTGCATCAAGTGAAGATGTTTTACAAGTAGCAGAGAAATATTTAAATGAGTCGGAAATGATGAGCATTATGGTGGGGTCAAAATAAAAACTGTCATAATTTCAGTAGAATTGCCTTGGCACAAAGATTGAAATAAAGCGGCCAAAAATATAATCATGAATTTGATAAATATTACTTCATACAAAAAACTGCAGGAGCAATTAAAAGAAACTCCTCATGCTTATCTTTTGCTTTATAAATCGGGCTCTGAAGCCAGTGAATGTGCTTTAGAAAATGCATCAAAGAAAAAGCAGAAAGATATAGTATTTCTTGTTGCTGATGTAAGCACAGTGAGAGATATTCACACCCAATATGGAATAAACACAGCCCCTATTTTACTGAGCTTTCAAAATTCCAAGCTTACTAATTCCTATAAAGGCTGTAATGATGTCAGTTTTTATGAAAAAATATTTTCTCAGGACTTTTATAATACAAATGAGAATGGAGAGGTAAAACCACAAAAAAGAGTGACCGTGTATTCCACACCCTCCTGTAGCTGGTGCACTACATTGAAGAAACATCTCGATCATCATGGCATTCGCTACAGAGATATTGATATTACCAAAGATATTAAAGCCGGTGAAGATATGCAGAAAAGAAGCGGGCAGCAAGGTGTACCCCAAACCGATATTAACGGACAAATGATTGTAGGTTTCGATAAAAATAAAATTAACTCCCTTTTAGGAATTCAATAGAAGGATGTTGATAATAAAATCTTTTGATAAACAGAAAATAATAAAAACTAAAAATATAAAAACATGAAAGAGTTACAACCCTTAAATGACAATGTGCTTTTAGACTTGACAGAAGACAAGAAAGAGCAAAAAACAGCTGCAGGAATTATTATTCCAGATAGTGCAAAAGAGCAACCACAATACGCCAAAGTTATTGCGGTAGGAAATGTAGAAAACCCCGGTATTACTGCCGGTGATGTGGTCTTTTATAAAAAATTCGCCGGAACAGAAGTTACTTTCGAAAGCCATAAATACCTTTTCCTTCCCTATGCCGATGTTTTGGCGAAGATTGTAGAAACTGAAGAAATATAAGTCCATTTATTTTCAATAAGGAATCGGACGACCCACAGCTTCTTGCTGTGGGTTTTTTTTAAGTTATATATTGAAATATAATACAACTTATAACTTCTTTCAAAAAAATTGACTCCATATTTCCTGTTATCAATTACGAATAAATGTTCAATCAAATCAAATATAAACATCCATAACTATTAATAATTCTAGTACTTACTTTTGCTGTAAAGAAAAATTCACCATTTAAGACTTTACATCATGAAGAAGCTATTATCCACGTCACTTATCCTGTTTTTTGCTTTGGGAGTTCTTGCGCAAAACAGCACTGCTTATGCCACAATAGATAAAAATTGTAATTCTCAAGCTGCTACTATAAAAATAACAAACGGACAGTCAGCAAGCGGTTTTGTTATTGAAACTCTGATTGCCGGAAACAACTGTCATAGTGGAGCTAGGTTTACTCAAAAAGGATTTGTTATAAAAAATTCATCCGGGAATTTAGTTTTTAAATATCAAGTTGATTCAAATGGGCAAATTTATACTCCAAATGGACAGCTTTCAAAGCTCACTTTAGGAGCCGGTATTTATTATGTTTATGTTGATGGTGGCCATGGTGCTATTTTGCAACTGAAGTATAATAAATAAAAAAGAAAATGTTCCTTGCCTATGCTAATTTGAATAAGTATAATTTATATAATTATTAATTATTGTTGCATACCTTTGGCAAATGATTATACAAAAAGAAATTGTATTACAGAATAGAAACAGAGGCTTTCACTTAATTACACATGAAATTACAAAGCTTTTGGACTTGCCAGAAAAAGGAGTGCTTCATCTATTCCTGAAACATACTTCAGCAGGATTAACTATTAATGAAAATGCTGACTCCAGTGTTCGTTTAGATTTTGAAACAATATTTAACAAACTAATACCCGAAGGGGATTCTGATTACAGACACACTATGGAAGGATTAGATGATATGCCCGCACATATTAAAAGTAGCTTAAGTGGTGTTTCATTATCTATTCCCATTATTAATCATCAGCTAGGCTTGGGTATTTGGCAAGGTATTTACTTATGTGAATTTCGTAACCATGGTGGAAACAGGAAGCTTATTGCTACTATATATGTATAATGGCTCTATAATAGGTACAAACTTGAGCATAAGATGCCTCATGCCATTTTGATTAAATCATTTATTTAAGTTTAAAACTCCGAAGTAAAATGAAAATCAATATCTTTATAATTGCTCATAGCAAGATCTAAAGCATAACGAGATTCTGCCAAAAATACCAAACGCCCTTCTTTATCTACTGCTAAACTAGAGCCTTTTCTTTTCACGAAATCATCAATAGCAGCTTGATTTTCGCTTGTAACCCAAGCAGTTTTATAAAGGTTAATGGGTTCGTAACGACATTTGGCACCATACTCATGTAAGAGGCGATATTCTATGACTTCAAACTGCAAAGCACCCACAGTTCCAATGATTTTGCGTGTTGATGTTTTTCCAACAAATAGCTGAGCCACTCCTTCATCCATTAACTGATCAATTCCTTTGGCCAATTGTTTAGATTTCATAGGGTCGGCATTCTCAATATATTTAAATAGTTCGGGGGAGAAACTCGGAATACCCTTGAAATTGAGGACTTCACCTTCGGTAATACTATCACCAATTTTAAAATTCCCTGTATCGTGTAAACCAACAATATCACCCGGGTATACCTCATCAACAACAGATTTTTTTTCGGCCATAAATGCGGTTGGGCTACTAAATCTAACTTTTTTGTTTAACCTGATATGTTTATAAAAAACATTACGCTTAAAAATACCTGAAGTTACACGAACAAAAGCGATCCTATCACGGTGATTGGGGTCTAAATTGGCATGAATTTTAAAAACAAAACCTGTGAATTTCTCTTCTTCAGGCTTTACTAACCTTTCTTCAGTTTGATAGGGTAAGGGATTTGGAGCAATTTCAATAAAACAATTGAGAAGTTCCATCACACCAAAATTATTTAAGGCAGAACCAAAGAAAACAGGAGATATTTGTCCGTCTAAATAAGTTTGTTTTTTAAACTCTGGATATACTCCAAGCACCATTTCTAATTCTTCACGTAGAGTGTCTGCATCAATGCTTCCTACTATTTCATCCAAATTTTCATCTTCCAAGCTATCAATCTCTACATATTCCTCCACAGTTTGTTTTCCGGGAGTAAAAAGATTCAGCTTGTTTTCAAAAATACTATAAACACCTTTGAACTCGGGACCCATATTAATGGGCCAACTAAGAGGAGTTACTTTAATATGAAGTTTTTGTTCTATTTCATCGAGTAATTCAAATCCGTCCTTACCATGCCTGTCGAGCTTGTTAATGAAAACAATAATGGGTATATTTCTCATTCTACAAACCTCCACTAACTTTTCAGTTTGAGGCTCTACTCCTTTTGCTACATCAATTACAACAATTACACTATCAGCTGCTGTAAGCGTTCTATAAGTATCCTCTTGGAAATCTTTGTGACCGGGGGTATCCAAAATATTTATTTTAAAGTCTTTATATTCAAATCCCATCACAGAGGTTGCCACCGAGATACCTCTCTGTTTTTCTATTTCCATAAAATCGGAGGTAGCAGTCTTTTTTATTTTATTAGATTTAACTGCACCCGCCACCTGAATAGCGCCCCCATAGAGCAGTAGTTTCTCGGTTAGAGTGGTTTTACCGGCATCGGGGTGAGATATTATAGCGAAGGTTCTTCTTCTTCCTATTTCGGATTTTAAACTCATATTGTGTTTTTTAGTGGGCGCAAAGATAATAGTTTTAGTCTTGTAGCAAAAAGCAAAAAAGATCGCTCAAAATGAACGATCTTTTTTTATTCTGATTATTAAATGAGATGACAATATGCCAATTTCATTAATAATTAGTTTGGCATGTTTATTATCTTTTCTTAATGATGTTCGCTTTCAGAAGCATTTTTACCTTCAACAACATGTTTTACTCCTATATACATTTCAGCATCTAGGAATACATGAGTTTTATCATCAATTTTACCTTGAGCTTTATCTTCAACAATAGTGATATTGCTATCTTCAGCTTCTGTTTCTGCTCCAACAATTTTTTCTTGAGCCCAATAAGTACCAATACCGGCAAAATATCCTATCAAAGCTAATAAAGATATTTTCTTCATATACCAGATAAAATCAATTTTTTCCATTCCCATAGCAGCAACACCTGCAGCAGAACCAATAATCAAAATAGATCCCCCTGTTCCTGCGGTATAGGCTAATAATTCCCAGAATACACCATCCTGAGCAAAAGCTCCAGAATGTGCAATGTCATACATTCCCATTGATCCGGCAACTAAAGGCACATTATCAACAATGGATGAAAGAATTCCAATTACTGTATCAATTACATAAATATTTTTGCCTGTTACTTCGTCTAACCAAGTTGATAATAATCCTAATTGACCGGCAGATTGTAAACTAGCTACGGCGGTTAAAATTCCAACGAAAAACATCACAGTAGGAATATCCACTTTTTTTAGAATATTGATAACAGATAAATGTCTTTTATCTTCAACAGCTTTATTTCTGTGCATAATTTCGGTTACTGCCCAAATGACACCCAAACCTAAAAGCATTCCCATATATGGAGGGAGGTGAGTAACTGTTTTAAATACAGGAACAAATAATAATGCACCAACACCTAAAAACAATAATAATTTTTGCTCACTGGGACTTGTATAGTTTTTTGAATCTTTATCAGATAATTCAGGACGGGTAATATTTCCTTTCATTGAAAAGCTTAAAATAATTAAAGGAACAGCAATAGAAACCATGGAAGGGATAACAACCATTGCTATGATGTTTCCTGCAGTAATTTGACCACCAATCCAAAGCATAATAGTAGTAACGTCACCAATAGGAGACCAAGCACCACCGGCATTAGCTGCCAACACAACTATTGATGCAAATAACCAACGGGTTTGTTTATCGTCAATTAATTTCTTCAATAAAGTAACCATTACAATAGTAGTAGTTAAGTTATCTAATGCTGCTGACATAAAGAAAGTAAGTGTTCCAAGAACCCACATCAACTTCACTTTGTTAGTTGTGGTTATTTTATCAGTGATTAATTTAAATCCTTGGTGATGATCTACAACTTCAACAATAGTCATAGCACCTAAAAGGAAGAAAATAATTTCTGAAATTTCTGATAAATGGTGTCCTAATTCATGCTTCACAAAATGGCTTGCCACTTCATGAAGATTGTTAGCACCTAATTCCACACCATGCATAATATGATTCCATTCCATACTATGACCTAAGCCTAGAATATCAACACTGTTTAAAGCATAAACAGTCCAGGTTAATACCCCAATCAATAAAGCAGATGCTGCTTTGTCAATTTTTAAAGGATGTTCCAAGGCAATTGCAGTATAACCCAGAACAAAAATTACTACCATTAATATAAACATAGTTCTTCTTATTTATTAGTTTTGGTTTTAAAGGCGCAAAAATATAAAATGATTCTATTTATTAAGATGTTTTAACACTAATAATTGTCAATTTATATATTGTCTAAATTAAAAATATACATTCGTAATAAACTGATTTTCAGTTTTATAATTATGATCCAAAACGTTTTCAAGAATTCAAGAAGAAAAGCTGAAATCAATTTCTTCCTAATCGGGGATATTTATTGAATTTTTGAGGAAATCGAGGCTGAACAGTGCGGTAAAATTCCATGATTTTTTCAAAATCAACAATAGAATCACCACTTGGGTATATCATAGGACCTATACCTGCTACTTTCTTACCATAATCTATATAGGCCAATAGTATAGGCACTTTGGCTTTTAAGGCAATATTATAAAATCCGGTTTTCCAATATTCCACATAGGATCTTGTTCCTTCGGGCGCAATAGTAAACACAAACTCTTCGCTGTTTTCAAATAAATATACCACATGGTCTATCAATCCCCCCTGTTTACTTCTGTCTATTGGAACCACTCCCAAGTATTTCAGAATGTAATTTAATGGGAAAAAGAACCACGATTCTTTCATTAAAAGTTTGAGCTTTATTTTTAATTGGCTATTGGTTAATCGAGCCAATGGAAAATCCCAATTGGAGGTGTGAGGAGCAGCTAAAATGACATACTTTTTCTCAATGGGTTTCTCTCCTTTTATTTTCCATCCTGCTAAATTTAATATAGCTCCTGAAATTTTACCTGTAATACTCATAAATTAATTTGGATGATTACTTTCCCAAACGAGGATGCTTATTAAATTTCTCCTCAAAACGTGGATGAACAGTACGGTAGAATTCCATGATTTTTTCAAAATCTTTCTCCTTATCATCGCTTAAATATATTGTTGGACCGACTCCGGTTTCTTTCTTTTTATAATCTAAATATCCACAAACTATGGGTACATTAGCCTTTTTTGCAATAGTATAAAATCCAGTTTTCCAATAGTCAACAAAGGAGCGTGTTCCTTCTGGAGTAATAGCAAATACAAAGTCATCTTTCTCCTGAAACATTCTCACAATTGAGTCAATAACTGTTCCTCCTTTACTTCTATCTATTGGTAGAGCTCCTAACCATAGTAGGGTGCTTTTAACAGGAAAAACAAACCAGGATTTTTTCATCAATACTTTCAATGGGATTTCCAACTTACTACTTGTCAATCTTCCTAAAGGGAAATCCCAATTAGAAGTGTGAGGAGCTGCTAAAAAAACAAACTTCTTAACTTTAGGTTTCTCTCCTCCTGTTTTCCATCCTGCAAGTTTTAGTATTCCTGCTGATATATTTCCTGTAAAACTCATATAGTTTAGTTTATGTTAGGGCTTGATTGTAAATTGGAGGTAAACTGGTAAATGGTCGCTAAATCCTCCATAATAGTTATTACCTCCGTAGGTTCTGTTAGGACGAATTCCTTTCCCATTTCGATTATTATACTTATTCATCACCATCATAGAATTAAAAACATGAGCATTGTCTTTAGATGTAAAAATGTTATTACTAGTATTTAATAATGCTCCTGAAACCATCATATGGTCTAAAGTACCCCACACTCCTCTATAATTATAAGTTCCTTGCTTTTTCACAGTATATAAATAATGTGCCAAATTATATATTCTGTCATTTTTAGGTGCATCATAAGCCATATCAGGATTCATAACTCCTAATGCGGCAGGACCATATACATCTTCATTCAAATCGCCACCCAAAAGCACATTAGCTTGGGGATTAGCTCTTATAATTGAATCTATTTGATGCTTGGCAACATAAGCACAGTATTTTCTATGTGATATAGTTTCTTTTTCACCATAATACATGCTAGTCCAATGATTAACCAAAATATGCAAAGTATCACGACCATAGACCAAACCCTTTACATATAGAATATCTCTACTGGTTACTTTATGTTTGCCCATCATATTAATCGAATCGGGCATATTGATGGGGATGGCTTTTTGGAATAAAGGTTGAAATGAATTGGGCTTATATAATAATGCATTATCTATTCCTCTAAAATCAGGAGATTCATAATGTATAATCTTATAATTAGCATCTTTTATTGATTCTTGTTTCACCAAATCTTCCAAAACAGCTGTATTTTCAACTTCTTCTAATCCTATAATATCAGGTAAATCACTTCCTCCTATGCTATCAATAACTGATGATAACTGCTTTAGTTTGTGGAAATATTTTTTTGTGTCCCATTTTTTCTTGGAATGCGGAGTAAACTCTTGATCAGATTTCCCTTGCTCATGAATAGTGTCAAACAAGTTTTCTACATTATAAAAAACTACGGTAAAACTGTCTCGATTGGTTTTTCGATTACTATTTTCATTTATTTTACATGAAGAAAGAATGATAGCTAAACTGCTTACTAATATTAAATAATATCTCATTTTATTTTGTTTCAGAAGAATTAATAAGCTACAAAAGTGAATTTAATATTTGACAAATGCAAATGAAGCTAAAGAAGTCAACACTAATTCTCACTCTTTAAAAAGCATTACTTTTGCCCTAATGAAAAACTATGATGTTATAATAGTAGGAGGAGGACCTGCTGGATTAATTGCTGCCGGTCGTGCAGCAGAACTCGGTGGGAAAGTCTTGATATTAGAGAAAATGCGAAGTATTGGGCGCAAACTGCTTATTACCGGAAAGGGAAGATGCAATATAACCAATAATGCAGAAATTGCTGAATTTATTACTCACGTATTCCCAAATGGGCGTTTTTTACGAAATGCTTTTTCACAATTTTACTCTCAGGATATTATTGATCTACTCAAAAGATATGGCGTAGAATCTACATTGGAAAGAGGAGGACGATACTTCCCGGCAAGTAATAAAGCAGCTGATGTTTTGAAAGCATTAAGACAATGGGTAAAAGAGCTTAATGTAGAAATACAAGTAAATTTTGGAGTGAGTAAATTACTAGTTGAGAATAATGCTATCATAGGTGTTAAAGCAGGTGGGCAAGACTTTCTTGCTGGAAGTGTCATTCTTGCTACAGGTGGAAAATCCTATCCTGCAACTGGATCTACCGGTGATGGCTACGAATTGGCCAAACAAGTAGGGCATCAAATTGAAAGGCCTAGACCCGCTCTTGTTTCTATGGAAACAACTGGGAAAACAGCTCAAAAATTAATGGGGCTCAATCTTAAAAATGTAAAAGCTGTTGTTTGGATAAATCATAAAAAAGCAGGAGAAGATTTTGGAGAAATGATATTTACTCATTTTGGCTTGTCGGGACCAATTATTCTTACACTTAGTCGAATAGTAGTTGATGCTCTTTATAATAAGCAAAAAGTTGAGGTAAGCATAGATTTAAAACCAGCCTTAGATGAACAAAAACTAGACAAACGATTACAACGTGATTTGAACGAACATGGCAAAAAGAAATTGAATAATATATTCCGAAATTGGCTTCCTGCTTCTATGGTTCCCGTATTTTTAGAACTGCTAAGTTTGGACCCTGAGAAAGAATGCCATCAGGTTTCGGCCAAAGAACGAAAAAAGATCAGACACTTATTAAAGAATTTGCCTTTTACTGTTCATAATCATGGAACGTACCATGAAGCTATTATTACTGCCGGAGGAGTATCCACAAAGGAAATATTTCCTAAAACTATGGAATCAAAAAAAGTATCGGGTTTATTTTTTGCCGGTGAATTAATCGATTTAGATGCTGAAACAGGAGGATATAATCTGCAAATAGCATATTCCACAGGCTGGTTAGCGGGGAATTCCTGTATTAAAACCAATAAAGAATAGCCAAAAATAAAGCTGCTCCCACCAGCATAATAACAAAAGTATAAGGCAATATTGATTTGGCTTTTACTCCTGTAATAGATAATAATGGAATGGCCCAAAATGGCTGTATCATGTTGGTTAATTGGTCACCATAAGCTAGTGACATAATAATCTTTGGAATAGAAACTCCTAACTCTTGTGCAGCATGAATTAATATAGGTCCCTGAACGGCCCATTGTCCTCCGCCACTTGGTACAAAGAAATTAACTACTGAAGCACTAAAAAAGCTGTAAATGGCTAAGGTTTCTGGTGAAGAGATATGAATTAAGCTTTCCGTAAAAACAGCAACTAAACCAGAGTACTTCATCAAACCCATAATTCCGGCATAAATAGGAAATTGTATCATAATACCACTTGAAGTAGCAATTGCTGAATTTACTGCTTTCATGAACTGTTGAACATTGGTATAAAAAATAAGGCCCAAAGAAAGCAATATCAAATTAATCAAGTTGATATTTAACGCTGCTAAGCCAAGCTCATAAAACTGATAAAATACAGTAAAGGCCAAAACCAAACCAAATACAAGCCCTAAATATTGCCTTTTCTCCTTGGTAGACGATAAGATTACAACCTCTGGTAAATCACTCTTTTCCGTTGTTTTAGCTTTATACTTTGCCATCACAAAAAAGCTGAGTGGAATTACAATTATAGAAAGTACAAAAAGCGATAAATTCATGGTAGAGAAAATAGTTTCGCTAACCGGAATTATTCCAATCTCGTTTACCAAAAAATGCTGGCTTCCTGCCACTTTTAAAGGAGCCGAACCACTCAAGCCACCATGCCATACCATTAGTCCTGAATAGGCAGCAGCTACCAATAAAGGATAGTTTATTTTCATGCCACTCCTCCGAGCATTTTCAGCTATGGCACGGGCTAATAAAGCACTAAATATCAAACCTAATCCCCAATTAAAATAGGATAATAACAGACTAAAAACAGCCGTTAGAAATACAGCAGATGCTCCACTTTTAATTCCGGAAAGAATAGTCTTGATCAGCCTTTGAAATAGAGGAGTGAGAGCCAAAACATTACCCAATACCAAAATCAGCATCATTTGCATGGCAAAAGCCAAAAGGTCCCAAAAGCCTTGTTGGTAAAAAAGTAGTAATTGTAGTGGATAAGCTCTTTGAGTTTCCTGCGGAGTGGTAAACAATAAAGCCAAAAAATATACAACAAAACTCAAACCTATAGCTAGTATTAGAGGAGATGGGATATATGATTTTGTATTTTTGTTTACCATGATTTGATGCCTTTCGGAGAGTAAAATTAATAAATTAAAACACTTTCAATCATATTGGTCTTGTATTTATAATATATAACAAGAGAGAACTATTTTTATTCATGTGATAAAGACATATCATGATACAACTTACAAAGCTATGCTACACATAAAACACAGCCTAGCAAAACCAAAAAAAGCACAGATAAAATATCCATGCTTTTTAAATTTAATTTGAAATATGCTTTTACCAAATAACAGCTCTATTTTCAGGAGCACGATATAATTTAGCATCTTTAGTAATACCAAAAGCATCATAAAAGACATCCATATTATATAAAGGTACATTGATACGAGCATCGCCCGGAGCATGTACATCTTCCTTTAGCCTGCGGGCTAATTCTTTGTCTAAAATATTTTGACGCCAAACACCGGCATATGAAAGGAAAAACCTTTGTTGAGGAGTGAAACCATCAATTTTGTCGGTAGTTTTAGCTTGTTCAGTTTTTTGGAAAGCATCCCATGAGATATTTAATCCTCCAAAATCAGCAATATTCTCACCTATAGTTAATTCGCCATCTACATGCAAGGAGTCCAATTCAGAATAATTATTAAATAAATCGATAACTTTTTGCGCTTTTGCTTCAAAAGCCACGGCATCACTTTCTTGCCACCAGTTATTTAAATTTCCATCTTTATCGTAATTTCTTCCTTGATCATCAAAACCATGAGTCATTTCATGACCAATAACTACTCCAATAGCACCATAGTTTACAGCATCATCCTGATCCATAAAGAAAAATGGAGGTTGTAAGATAGCAGCCGGGAAAACTATCTCATTGGCATTAGGGCTATAATAAGCATTTACGGTTTGAGGAGTCATTCCCCATTCTGTTTTATCGTAAGGTTTGCCAATTTTAGACAATCCATCATTGAAAGAAAAGATTTTAGCTCTACTGATATTTTCAAAATATTCCCCTTCAGATATCTTAAGATCATCATAATTGAGCCATTTATCAGGATAGCCCACTTTCACATTGATAGCATCTAATTTAGCATGAGCACGCATTTTTGTACTATCGCTCATCCAATCTAAATGGTCTATCCTATTACCCAAAGAAACCCTTAAATTGCTGACCAAATTAATCATGCGTTCTTTAGCTTCGGGTGGGAAATATTTTTCTACATAAAGCTTTCCTATAGCTTCACCCATAGCACTACTTGTTCCTCCTAATACACGTTTCCAACGTGGTCGCTGTTCTTTTTGTCCACTTAATGCTGTACCATAAAAATCAAAATTTGCTTTTTCAAAATCCTCACTCAAATAACTGGCTGAGCTATTGATGATATTCCATGTTAAATAGTTTTTCCAATCTTCAAGCTTCTCATCTTTGAGCATTTTGGCAGCTTCTTTTATAAATTCCGTTTGGCGAACATTGATATCACCTGGATTGGCTAAACCAATAGCAGTAAAATATTCAGCCCAATCAGCTTCGGGTGCCATCGTTTGCAACTCTTCTAATGTCATTTTATTATAGGTACGGAACGGATCACGGTTTTCTAAACGAGTAAGTGAGGCTTTTGCTAAACGTGTTTCAAACTTCATAATAGACGCTGCACTTGATTTAGCATCTTCAGCAGTATAACCGGCAAGTTGAAACATTCTTTGCATATGCTCTACATAAGCCTTGCGCATTTCAGCTGATCTGGCATCTTCGCTGGTATAATAATCTCTATCAGGCAAGCCTAAGCCACCTTGATAAAAATTGGCTATTACCATAGCACTATTCTGATCATCTTGGGCACCAAAGAAATAGAAGAAAGGGTGTTCGCCTCTGGCATGCATTTGTGCTATAAAAGGGAGAAGTTGATTATTTGAAGTTAATCCGGCAACTTCCTTCATTCCTGCTTCAATAGGTTTCATTCCCAATTCATTAATTTTTACTGTATCCATCCCACTATTATAAAAATCACCAATTTTTTGGGCAATACTACCTGTTTCAGCATTTTCTTTAGCAGCATCTAATACCAATTCTTGAAGCTTAATTTGGTTGGCGTCGTATAAAACAGTAAAAGACCCATATTGTGTTTTATCATCTGGAACCGGATTGTTTTTTATCCATCCTCCATTGGCATATTGATTAAAATCATCGCCAGGCTTTACCGTTTGGTCCATATTAACAGGATTTACTGCTAGTTCATGAACTTCGGTCGTTTCTTTTGTTTCGGTTGTGCAGGATATCATTAACAAACTTCCCAACATAGTTCCAAATAATAATTTACTTTTTAATTTCATCATTTTTATATTGATATTAATTTATAATAAACTGATGGTTTTACAATTTATCTATATGTGTTATATTTAACTAAAATTCTATTTCTAAATTCAACTGATCCTTCAACTTCCTTAAATTTGGGTTTTGTTTTGCCATTCTATCAAATTTATCTGCTGGTCCTGCAGCCGTAAAAGCTTTTGTTTTAACAATTGTGGTTTTTGTTTTTAATTTATAATTATTTAATTGTGTTCTTAATTTCATCAATAAAGTTTCCCCATGGTCCATCAAATCTTTCTCCTGGGCCTCATTATATAATTTAAACTCTATTTGATTATTCTCTATTAATTGAGGTTTATTTTCTTTAAGTACTGATTGCAGACTTGGTTGATTTTCCAGACCCTGTATAAAATCGTTTAATATAAGATCCATTTTCTTTATATCAATCTCATCTGCAATATCATCTTTCCCTATCATATAGGACAAAGGGTTGTCTTTCAAATTGCTTTTTTGCTCGTTTGCATTTAAAGAAAATCCCAAACCCATGCTCGAGGAGAAACCTCGTTTTGGGAGTTTGCCATCTTCAGGGGCCTTATTTTTTTCTGATTTTAAAGGTACTTTTTCTGGTGAAACAATTTTATTTGTATCATCTTCCTCTGTTGACTTAACAACTGAATTAGTGACTGTTTCTACTCCAGGAGCATTGTTGTTTTGCAAACTAGAATTGTCATCTGCGTTTGTAATTATTTCAACGTTCTGTTTTTCAGTTAATAAAGATTGCTCAACTATGTTTTTTTTTAAGTCAATTCTTTTTTTTTCAGGCTTTGTTGATTCATTAATTTCGTTGGCCAAGCCACACATTTGCATTAAACTGAGCTCAATCAACAATCGCTTATTATTACTTGCTCTATAATTTAAATCGCATTGATTATTCAAGTTTAATGCTTTCACAAGAAAAGCTACACTGTATTTAGGGGCTTCTTTACGATACTTTTCTTTTATATTATCCGAAGTATCCATTAAGTCGATAGTAATCTCATCACGGCTTATCATCAAACTACGGAAATGAACTCCTAAACCAACAATAAAATGTTGCCCATCGAAACCTTTTTCTATTACCTGATTAAGAAGAATTAATACGCTAGATATTTCTCCTTTTAAAATATGTCCGGAAACCAGAAAATAATAATCCTGATCGAGAGCATGGAGATTTTCAACTACTTTTTTATAAGTAAGGTTGGCCGAAGTAAAGCTTACTAATTGATCAAATATAGAAAGAGCATCACGTAAAGCACCATCGGCTTTTTGTGCTACTAAATGCAAAGCATCGTCATCAGCCTGTACATGCTCTTCAGTTGCAACAAAACGTAAATGATCTGCCATATCTTTTACCGAAATCCTGCTAAAGTTGAAAACCTGGCAGCGTGATAAAATAGTAGGAATAATTTTATGTCGTTCTGTAGTAGCTAGTATAAATTTAACATAAGCAGGAGGTTCTTCCAGTGTTTTAAGAAAAGCATTAAAAGCAGCAGCAGAGAGCATATGAACCTCATCGATAATATATATTTTATATTTACCAACTTGAGGAGGAATACGAACCTGTTCCACTAACTGACGAATATCGTCTACGCTATTATTGGAAGCTGCATCGAGCTCATAAATATTAAAGGAAGAATTAGTTGAAAAAGACTTACAAGACTCACATTCGTTACATGGTTCTATATTATCAGGATTCTTTTCTAAATCAATATTTAAGCAGTTAATTGTTTTGGCAAAAATTCGGGCTGTAGTTGTTTTTCCAACTCCACGAGGACCAGTAAATAAATATGCCTGTGCCAGATGATTACTCCTGATAGCATTTTTTAAAGTATTGGTAATACTAGCTTGTCCTACTACTGTATCAAATGTAGCAGGGCGATATTTTCTAGCTGAAACTATAAAATTTTCCATGTTTTTTTATGAGTGTACAAATGTACATTTTTTTTATTATTGTATACTCAAAGAATTGATATTATGCTCTTGATTAATAAAATTAAACAGAAGTATTTTTCTTATATAAATAATAATGCAAATAGTCAAATAAAACTTATTTATCCTTTATTGATTACAATATACCTAATTAAAGGAAAAACTATATTAGTGATTTTAACCTGTAATTATACCAATTTTCGGCCAACTATGGAATGAAATTAATCGTTTGGGATATATTATAACCAAATTAGGATATGCTTCGGAAAGATAGAATTATTATATTTATATGAATGAATGAACAAGCACAAAAAAAACCGCTTATTACAGAGGCAATAAGCGGTTTTTTATACAATACTTAATGTATTAATCTTCTCTTGCTTCGGTAACAGAATAGTTAATTTTAAATGCACCAACTTTTCTTAACTCTTGCTTAATATCAGTAACAATACCCATTTTGGTTTTTTTGTCAACCTTAAGTGAAGTAGTTAATAATCTTCTGTCTGCCTCATCACGTGCTTCTCTTTCTTGAGCTATAAACTCCGGGATATCGTCCACGGTAGCAAAAGCATCATTTAATTGAAGACGTGTATTGGTTCCCAATTTGGTTTTTACAGGCTCACCGATATAAATAAAACTTACCAAGTCTTTACGTTCAAGCTTTTGAACTTCTTTGGCCGATGTTGGATTAATTTTCACCAACAAATCAGTTTCACGCATAACGGTAGTTACCATAAAGAAGAATAACAGCATAAAAATAATATCGGGCAATGAAGCTGTCGATACTTCAGGAGTATCCTTTCCTCCTTTTTTTATAAATCTTGACATATGATCCTCCTTTAATTAGTTATCACCTATATTTTCCGGTTCAGCTTCTGATACTGGAACTGGAATTGCTTTACCTATAGCTTCAGCATGCTCTTTATCTAAATCTGCATATTTTTTACCAAATTTTTTCTCGGAAAATTCATTCCTTAATTCAGTAAAAGCTTGTGCTAATTTATCCTGAACCTGAATATACATATCGTAAGAAGTACCACGGTCATTTTTTAATGATATAATACCTCTGCTTTTATGTACTTCACCAAGCAGGTCAATAGTTTCTAATTTAGTTTCTGGAAAATTAGGGTCATCAGGAAAATGAGGAGTCATAAACAATTTTACGTCTTCCTTCAAATTATCCAAGCTTCCGGGTTTACCATTAACTAACATTCTATCACTCCTACTAATCAGAATATTCATAATATTTCTATCCTTAATATCGGGAATATCAACATCCTTTTCTGGCGGAGGAGGTAGTTTTCTATTGATACCTGTGGTAACATCCATAGTAGTAGTTACCAAAAAGAAGATCAATAGCAAGAACGCAATATCTGCCATTGAGCTCGCACTAAATTCTGGTGTCTTTCTTGCCATGATTCTAATTTTTTTATTTAAACAAATTACTTACTCCAGCATAAAGAATAGAAATAATAGCTATTCCAAAAATGAAATAAGTGTAAATTAATCCTGTACCTACTAATACGGAAGTGCTTTCTGTAACTTTCATTAGCTCCAACTCACTTGTAGTGAATGCATTTCCTGCAAACGCAGATGCTACAAACCAAAGAACTACTGCAATAGCAATTCCAATGAATGTACGCACAGCACCTTTAGGATTAGAAGCCATTTGAATGATAGGGAAGAGTAGTGCGAAAAGTACAGATATTCCAAAGGCTATGTAGGCCACATAAAAATATCCATCTAATACACTCTCGCTTACTTCGTCACCGCCCCCCTGATACAAAACTACAACTTGATAAACTGTTGCAATCACAATCAGGATAAGGGAGACTACGTAAAATACTTTCTTTAATATATTATCCATAATAACGAATTATTTTCCTGATTTAAACTTAGTTAAAATATCGATAAAATCGATTGTACTGTCTTCCATATCATTTACAATTGCATCAACTTTAGCAACACAGTAATTGTAAAAAATCTGTAAAATAATAGCAACGATCAAACCAAATACTGTTGTTAAAAGGGCAACCTGAATACCAGAAGCTACTACAGTTGCTGAAATATTTCCAGCTGCTGCAATATCTTTAAAAGCACCAATCATACCAATTACAGTTCCCATGAAACCAAGCATTGGGGCTAAGGCAATGAATAAAGCAATCCAGCTTAATCCTTTTTCTAAACGACCCATTAAAACACCACCTAGTGCAACAATAGATTTTTCAACTATATCAATACCTTCGTCATATTTGTTCATACCTTCCCAGAAGATAGAAGCTACAGGACCACTTGTGTTTTTACACACATCTTTAGCGGCATCAACGCCACCATTTTGAAGAGCAGACTCAAGCTTATTTAATAACTTCTTAGTATTTGTAGAAGATAGATTTAAATAAATGATTCTTTCAATGGAGATAGCTAAACCAAAAATAAGGGCTAATAATACAATACCCATAAATCCAGCACCACCGGCAATGAACTCTTCTTTTAATACCTGATGGAACCCTTTGTCCTCTTGTACAGGTTCTTCCAATGTAGCAGTTTCAGCCACAGTCTCTTCAACAACTTGTTGTACAACAGTTGTGTCATCATTTGCTGCTATGCTGTCTCCCTCTTGGGCGTAAACAGATGTAAATAAGCCAAAGCTTATCATCCCGGCTACTGTTAATAATGCAATTAGTTTTTTCATAATTAAAAAAATTTATTTACAGAACGTCTATATTTATTTTACTTCATTTTTCTTTCAGCGGAGAGAGAGGGATTCGAACCCTCGGTACGCTTGTGGCGTACACACGCTTTCCAGGCGTGCACCTTCAGCCACTCGGTCACCTCTCCTATCATTAGCCGAGAGATTTCATCCCAGCGTAGCGGCGGCTAAATTACAAAAATTTATGTCTAAATAAAACAATGAAAATAATTTTATACTACAAGCTACTCAAATAAGTATTTACTATTAAATATTAATGAGTTGCAAAACTTTTTTTTATAATCTATTCACTATTCTTGACAAATTGCTGTACCATCACTAAGAAAAAATATAGCACCACAAGAACATACAGATTACAAAGTTCATGCCTAAAACATAACTTATTTATATTTTTGAATCTTGTTGCAACTATTTCCATAAATGTATTTAAACCATTTTTGATCAATTTTAATCAATTTATAATATAGCAGTTAAAAAAAGTGTGTCATTATTCAAAGGTTGTTAGTCAACATTTTCAATTTAAATGTTTTGTAAAAAGTTATGGCTTAAGGAACTATTACTCTATAAATGAACGATATTAAAAAAAGCAAATTAGAATATTTTTATTACTTTTATCTTCTAATTATAAAGCTATGAATGAAAAACGCGTTTGCCTAAATTGTGGATATGAACTAAGAGGAAGGTCAGATCAAAAATATTGTTCCGACTCATGCAGAAATGCCTATCACAACCAACAAAATAGTGGTCCTACAAATTTTATCAGAAGAATAAATAATATACTTAAAAGAAACCGCAAAATATTGGAGACATCATGCCCTCACGAAAAGTCAAAGTCGACCATAGGAAAACTAACAGCCGCTGGATTTAATTTTAATTATCACACCAACAGCTATTTAACAAAAAAAGGTCAAGAATATTTCTTTTGTTATGATTATGGTTATCTGGAGCTTGATAATAACGAAGTAGTTATAGTAAAGAGAAAAGATTATGTGGAATAATCATCATAAAAACAAGCGACAAATAGAAATAGTTTGAATTATTAGTATAAACCTGGATGATTCAAACTTAATTATTATTGTAAAAGGTCTATAGATTGTTTAAAAGCTTTGTCATCCTGAAGATATACATAAAAATAAGCCTCATCGCCAAAAATCAACCTTGCCAATTCTGCTTTAAATGCATTCAAAATTATTGTTTCACTATTAACAACTTCTTTATTAGTTGTTTCTACTCCTCGCTGTTTTGCAATCTTTATTAGCTTTTTATAAATAATTTTCTTTGGAGTGTACTGAGAATAAAATTCGTACATATCCATATAAAGGTTTAATGATTGCTTATGCTGATTATAATAATCGATAGCAAACTCAATAATAGTACTATTCCTTATCAGCTGGTTATACAAATAGAAATTAAAACTTGTATCCATCTTCAATAATACATCGGGCATGATACCTCCACCTCCATAAACTATTTTCCCTTGAGGAGTTGTAAATTTTAAAGAATCGGCAATAGAATCAGTTATACCATTTAAATCATTAGCTATTTGATGATAATGATCTGCATAATAAGCTTCAGTTCCATCTTTATATGGTCTTTGGATACATCTTCCGGTAGGCGTATAATAACGAGCCACAGTTAGTCTTATTGCTGAGCCATCAGAAAAGTCGAGTTGTTCCTGAACCAAACCTTTTCCGAAGGAACGTCTACCAATAATAGTTCCTCTATCATTATCTTGTATAGCACCTGCTACTATCTCCGCAGCTGAAGCAGAATTTTCATCTATTAAAATTACTAAGGCTTGATTTTCAAAAGCTCCATGTGCATTTGCAAAGTATTTTTTCTCTGGTCGGTTCTTTCCTTTAGTATATACAATTAGTTTTCCCTCCTTTAAAAACACATCTACCATAGCAATGGCTGCTCGTAAATAACCACCGGAATTCCCTCTTAAGTCCAATATTAAACGGGTCATCCCATTTTGAAGCAAAGAATCTATAGCTGCATCAAATTCATCAATTGTTGTTGCAGAGAATTTATTTACTTTTATATAACCAATTGAATCATCTAAAATAAACTGGGCATCGAGACTAAAAGTAGGTATTACATCTCTGGTAACATTAAAATTAAGTAGGCTGTCTACATAGCTTCTAAAAATTTTCAATTCTACTTGACTTCCTCGTTCACCTTTTAGTTTTTTTATAATATCTTGAGATGACATGCTTTGCCCGGCAATAGTATCCTTGTCTGCAATAATAATTTTATCTCCAGCTTTTATACCTGCCCTATCAGAGGGGCCTCCAATAATGGGCATCATTACAGTAAGACTATCACGAATCATGCGAAACTGAATTCCAATACCCTCAAAATTACCTAATAAAGGGTCAACTACAGTGTGGTAATCTTCGGGTTCTATATAGGATGAATGTGGGTCTAAATCACTTATCATTTCTTCTATTGCCTGATCTTCTATTTGGACAATATTAATAGAATCAACATAATCATCCTCAATATAATTTAATATTTTATCTAACTTACTGTTTTTCTGGCTACCCAGATAAGAGCTACCAGAAAGGAAATGTCTTCCTACCGACATTCCCACAACAAAGACAAAAGCAATAACTAAAGGAGTATAAATTCTACTCCACCAAGAAGTATTCATAAAAAGTATCTCAAATTTAAAACCTCAAAAGTAAATGATATTTTTTAATAGGTATCTTTGCAGACGTTAAAAAGTAAAAAATAAATAACCTATGAATAAAAAAGCGATTTTAATAATAATGGATGGTTGGGGAGAAGGCAAAAAGGATCGTGCAGATGCTATTTATCAATCCAAAACAGATTTTATAAAAAGCCTTTATAATAACCCTAAGGTAGCACAGGGTTTTTTACATACAGATGGAGAATACGTTGGTTTGCCACAAGGACAAATGGGAAATTCTGAAGTAGGTCATTTAAATATTGGCTCAGGAAGAATTGTTTTTCAAGATTTAGTACGAATAAATAATGCCATAAAAGACAATAGTATTGAAGCTAATGTGGAGTTGGAAAAGGCTTTCCAATATGCAAAAGATCATCATTCTAAGGTTCATTTTATTGGACTGGTTTCAGATGGTGGAGTTCACTCGAGTACCAAACATTTAGTAAAATTATGTCAAATGGCCGGTAAAAAAGAGTTAGAAAATGTTTTTATTCACGCCTTGATGGATGGAAGGGATACTGACCCTAGAAGTGGATTGGTATTTGTTAAAGATTTGGAAGATGATATTAAAAACACACCAGCTCAAATTGCTTCGGTTTGTGGCAGATATTATACTATGGATAGAGATAAAAGATGGGAAAGGGTAAAAGCAGGTTACGATTTAATGGTGAACGGTACCGGTAAAAAATTCAAATCGGCACAAGAAGCAATTGAAAAAGCCTATTCCGAGGAGATAACAGATGAGTTTGTAAATCCAAGTATAATGGTTGACGAGCAAAACAAACCTTTAACAACTATTTCAGAAAATGATGTTGTTATTTGCTTCAATTTTAGAACCGATCGCTTAAGAGAAATAACTACTGTATTAAGCCAACAGGACATGCCAACCGAAGGTATGAAAACCCTTGATCTTTACTATGTAACCATGACTCGTTACGACGAATCTTTTAAAAATATTCATATTGCTTTTGATAAAGATGACTTAAAAAACACTTTGGGAGAAATAGTGAGTATAGCTGGGAAAAGTCAAGTTAGAATTGCCGAAACAGAAAAATATGCTCATGTAACATTCTTTTTCTCAGGCGGAAGAGAAAAAGAATTTATGGGAGAGAAAAGGATATTAGTTTCATCTCCAAAAGTAGCTACTTATGATTTGAAACCCAGTATGAGT
>Ga0256826_1000357_pt1 | contig 27402 bp, 23 predicted proteins | sample CV79metaG_FD_185975 | JGI IMG/M metagenome (GOLD analysis project Ga0256826, IMG submission 185975) | Hydrothermal vent microbial communities from East Pacific Rise, Pacific Ocean - CV79 | ecosystem: Environmental > Aquatic > Marine > Hydrothermal vents | place: Pacific Ocean: East Pacific Rise...
TCAGCCGTAATGAAACACAACGTATTCTCTAAAGTACAGATGGATACAGAAAATTGAGGGGGAAAGTTTTTCTTTTCCCGGTAAAGGAATATTATGACCAAAAAGAAAGCAGAGCCAAAAAAAAAAGCGGCTGTGCAGCAAAAAACCACAAAGGCGTCAACCGGTGCCTGGTGGAAATCAACAGTAACAGAAAAAGAAGTCTCCAAGCCTGCTGCTAAAGCAACTACAGCAAAAAAGAGGAATACGAAAAAAATACCGGCGGCAAAGAAGACTCCAGTGACAAAGAAGGCTTCAGTGGCGAAAAAAGCATCTGCTGCCAGAAAAACACCTGCCTCTCAAAAAACACCAGCGGTTAAAAAAACAAAGGTTGCAGCAAAGCCCCAAAAAAAAGAGCAGAAGGTGGAGGCTGAAGCTGAACAAGAGGCGAAAGCTACCCCAAAACAACAGTCCAAAAAGAAACCTGCCAAACCACGCACTAGAAAATCACAGCAGAACAAAAAGCCTGCTCCTAAAACAAAACAGGAACCTCAGGCAAAGCAGGAGTCAGTAAAGGATGAAAAGGCACCACTTCTCAAACTGCTGGTGAATGCAGAAGAACCTGAAGAGTGTCGTCTTGCACTCCTTGCGGACGGGCGGCTTGATTCTATCCATGTGACTACCCTGTCATCGAAACAGACCAAGAATAATATTTATAAAGCCAGAATCGTCGCCATTGAGTCAAATTTACAGGCAGCTTTTGTTGACTACGGGACGAATAAGAATGGTTTTCTGCCTTTTAATGAGATTCATCCGGAATATTATAAACAGGAAATAAGTCAGTCCAATAAGAAACTTATTGAGCAACGTCAGTGGAAAAAATTGCGGATTCATGACATCCTGGAACGTGGAACTGAAGTTCTGGTGCAGGTGGTGAAAGAGGAAGTTGGAAATAAGGGTGCCAACATGACAACCTATCTTTCTATTCCTGGTCGCTGCGTGGTTCTTATGCCCGGATCTGATTCTTCCGGTATTTCCAGGAAAATAAGTGGTGCGGAACGACGTTCCCAGCTCCGTGAAATAATGAGTAACCTCAGTATTCCAGAAGGGGTAGGATGGATTGTTCGCACCGCTAGTCTTGATATTACTAAAACAGCTCTGACCAAAGATGTACGTTTTTTGGGCAGACTCTGGAGAGAGATTAAAAAGAAGGGACAGATGTTGAATGGCGTGGGAATGGTGTATCAGGATCATGATTGCGTCCTTCGTTTTCTGCGTGAATCATTTACACCCGAAATTAAAGAAATCCTGGTGGATGATCTTACTGCTTTTGAAAAGGTGAAGGATTTTCTTGATATGCTTCCTGCCAGACAAAAGGGAGCGAAAGCAAGGTTACATAAAGGTTCCCGCCCCATCTTCAACCAGTTTAATGTGGAAGATCAGATTGAATCTATCTACCAGCCTCAGGTTCCCCTGCATTCTGGAGGATCTATTGTGATCGATCCCACAGAGGCATTGGTTGCCATTGATGTAAACTCCGGCTCCACCGGGAAGGGTAAAAATTTTGAGGAATCCATTTTTAAAGCCAATATGGAAGCGGCAACAGAGCTTGCCAGACAACTCAGACTGCGCGATCTTGGTGGACTGATTGTTGTAGATTTCATTGATATGCGAATTAATAAAAATATTCGCGAGGTGGAGCGCCAAGTGAAAAAGGCCATGAAACGGGATCGGGCCAAGGTCGATACCAGCCGGATTTCTAAATTTGGTCTGATGCAGATATCTCGTCAAAAACTTGGTGCACCGATCGAGACAAGTAACTACAGGGTTTGTGAAAACTGCAAGGGACGTGGCGTTGTTCGCTCCGTCGAAACCCTTGCTCTTTTTTACCTGCGTCGTATACAGACCGGGGTAAGCCGCAAAAATGTAACCCGGGTGGAGTGTCACTTTCCCCTTGATGTAGCTCAGTATCTTTTGAATAATAAACGTCAGGAGATAGGTGAGATGGAAGTCAACAATAAGATCTCCATCGTTATTGTCGCCGATCCTGTTCTTAATCCCGCTGATCATGAAATTCTGTTTCATAAACAGGAAAAAGAAAAAAAAGGTGAAAAACAGACTTGAGGAAAAAGTTGAACTGGGGTATATACTCCGTTCCCATGCACTAGTAGCTCAGCTGGATAGAGTACCTGACTACGAATCAGGGGGTCGCAGGTTCGAATCCTGCCTAGTGTACCACAATTACAGGCACTTAGCTCGTTTCGAGTTGAGTGCCTTTTTTGTTGTGTGAGACTTTTCTTTGGCAGCCTCATAAATACTCATAGCATCTTTTGTAGAATTGCTCAAATTATGCAAATAGATTTCTGTTGTTGCACGGTTTTCGTCCCTAAAATACTTTGGATTGCACTCAAGGGGACATTGTTATGATCCATAATAGTCTTTGATATAGTAAAGTTATTGAGCGAGTTGAAGTTTAAGGGAATGGCAGGGATTCTTCCAGAATTGCTATTACCACCACTTCAGGAGGAACTCTTGTATAGGAAAGAGTGTGCAACCAATAACCGTCTTGCATATGCAAAAATCCCCTGGACATGGGCTTTAAACAGCTTTCCGTTTGATCGTCAACCAGCTGTTGACAAAACCAGGATTATGACACTGGCTGGTCTTGATTTTATGAATCGTGGATAGAACCCCATCTTTGCCGGCTCTCCTGATACGGGTAAAAGCGGCCTGACTGCCTGTATTCTCAGACAAGCTATAATTGGACGATTTTACAATGTCCAGAATTGACTTGATAACTGCACGCTTCCCTTACATTAGCTTCTGCACGACCTTGCAAAACATTCTTTACTGCGTAACAAGTGGCTCACTTTTGGTTAGCGTTGAAGTGCTTATGCAATAATTGTATCAAATAGAATTAGAAAAGCAGGAATTCCAATGTATTATTTAATGGGGTGAGCGTGTGACTGGAGGAGAAAGGAGTAAACAAAAGGGAGCCCTGAGCATTCAAAATAGTATCTGAAGGCTCAGGGGGGTGGCTGGATTAATGCTTAAAGGATCGCTGTCCTGTGAACATCATGGCAACCTTTGGATCAGCTTCATTACATGCAGTAATAACATCAGAATCACGCATGGAACCTCCAGCCTGAAGGATGGCGGTACAGCCTTGATCGATGCCCACATCGGCACCATCCCTGAACGGGAAGAAGGCATCTGAAATCATGACGGAGCCAGGAAGATTAGCGCGGTCTTCCTGCACCTTGGCATCGATTGCCTCTTTGTCGGCTTTATCACGTTTGCCCTGAGTGATTTCCAGACAGAGATCTGCGTAAGGGATTTTATGTGTATCAAAACAGGTGATGTCAGCATATTTGATGTATGCCTTGTGAACTGCAATTTCAGCAACACCAACACGATCCTGCTCGCCTGTTCCGATCCCAACAGTACATCCGTCTTTAATGTAGAGAACAGAGTTTGAGGTCACACCATGCTCAACGGCCCAGCCGAAGATCATATCATCTATTTCCTGTTGGGTTGGTTCGCGGTCACACTTGTAGTCTACGCCTTTTCTGGTGGCGGTGGCAGGTTGCAGATCATTAAGGGAACGGATGGAGTTTACTGCTGATTGCTGGACAATGAGACCACCGTCAATCAGGGATTTGAAATCAACGAATCTGAATTTTTCGAAATCAGCCAGTCGGTCAATGGCATCCATTTTGATTACTCGCAGGTTTTTACGTGCTGCAAGAATTTCAAGGCTACCGTCTTCAAATTCGGGAGCGCAAACAACTTCAAGATAATTTTTTGCCATTAATTTTGCGGTCTCATTATCAACAGCCTGAGACATAATAACAGCACCGCCAAAGGCTGCGATACGGTCACATCTGTTGGCTTTTCTGTAGGCACTTGCCAGGGTGCCGCCAATTGCAGCACCGCAGGGATTATTGTGTTTAAGGATTACAGCAGCAGGCTTGTCTGTTATATATTTGATGATATTCAGTCCATTATCCACATCTGTCAGATTGATTTTTCCCGGATGTTTACCAACCTGAATCATATCTTCCGCAGTGATGGCGGAAACAAGACCATTGCCGGGTTCGATAAAAGAGCAGTCACCAAGTGTCAAGTTGCCATTAACCAATTCATAAAGGGCTGCTTCCTGGTCAGGATTTTCACCGTAGCGGATACCCCGCTCATCAATTGAGCCGTCTTTCATTTTAATTCCCCAGGTGCGTTTCCTGTAAATCAGTTTCTGGTCACCAAAGGAAATAGTCATGTCCAGGGGAAAACTGTCGCCAAGGATGGTTGTGTACATTTTTTTTATGTCGCTCATACTTTTTTTACTCCGTGCCGATTAAAATTGATTGAAAATGTTGGTAAATTACACGCCAAATTCCGGTAAACTGTAGTACAGACATCGTAAATGTGCTTCAAATTAGTGCTGAATTTTGGACACATTGCACTGTTTTTTGTGTTGTTAAAAGTTTTTAGCTGTCAGTTTTTATTGTGCAGTAACTGAAAACTCAGATCAGTAACTGTCAACTCTTGCTCTATCTTACTGTAAGTACGCACAGGCCGCAAATACAAATATTACAATTTGACGAGGTCTGTAGTAGAGAGTTTTTTCCTCTTACAGAAGATTGCTTCCAGCCTGGAATTCTCTGTCCCAGTCTTTACAAACAGGATCAAATCCTTTTTCTTTTATAACTGCACATACTTCTTCTAGCGAGCGATGATCACCAACACTGAACTGTTCCCCATCAGAATTGTCGCCACCGTAGCCACCGGGAGCTGTGCATGATCCGGCAGAGTATCTGGTAGGCCCAAGACCAATCATGCCATCACGGTAGCGTGCTTCTTCCCGTGTGGAAACAATTAGCCCGACATCCTGATCAAAAAGACGCAGAGCAAAGATTAGCTGGCTGAGGTTTTTTTCGGAGACGATACGGAGTGGTTCAAATTCGCCAGCGGCCGGGCGCATACGTGGAAAAGATACGGTAAACGCGGTTTGCCAGAATTCTTTTCGCAGCCAGGCAAGGTGATATCCGATGGCGAGCCCTTCTGCGCGCCAGTCAGAAAGGCCGAGCAATGCTCCAATTCCTACTTCTCGCATACCGGCCTTTGCTACTCTTGCAGGAGTTTCCAATCGATAATCAAAATCACTTTTTTTGCCGGACAGGTGAACCTTTTTATACATTTCACGGTTGTATGTTTCCTGATATACGGCTACTGCCGTAATACCTGCAAGAAACAGACGATGGTACTGTTCTTCTGACATCGGTTGGATTTCGATGGAAACTGCGGCAAATTTGTCACGCAGGCGAAGGGCAATGGCTTCCATATATTCAATATCCACGGCACTTTCCGCTTCTCCTGATACAAGAAGAATATGCTGAAAGCCACGATCATGCAGGATCATAGCCTCTTTTTCCGCTTCATCAATGGTCAGACATTTGCGTTTGATCAGGTTGTCTGCCGAAAAACCACAATAGACACATCTGTTTGTACAGTAATTTGAAAGATAAATGGGTGCGTAAAGCTGGGTGGTCTTGCCAAAACGGGCAAGAGTTATCTCTGTTGAGCGTTGAGCCATCTGTGGCAGATATGGTTCAGCAGCAGGAGAGAGCAGGGCGGCAAGATCATGGATTGTAAGGCGAGTAGCTGATAATGCTCGTCTAACATCGCTACTGCCTGCACCCTGAATATTGGTACTTAGATTAGTAAATTCGGGAGATTGAAACATTTTACCGGCACTTGCCCCTGATTTGACGTTCGATGTTTATTTTTTACTTCTCTACAAGAAATCCGAGATCCGTCGAGAGTTTGCCCTCATCCGGAGAAGAAGCGCTGGCCTGCTTACTTCTCTGTCCCATACCGGCAAGATAGGCGGTTCGTCCGGCATCCACAGCTTTAGCAAAAGCTGCAGCCATGGCAACGGGATCACCGGCAATGGAAATTGCGGTATTTACGAGTACTGCATCTGCTCCCATCTCCATGGCGTATGCTGCGTGAGAAGGAGCGCCAATTCCTGCATCTACGACCACGGGAACCTTTGCCTGCTCAATAATTATTTCAATCATACTGTCGGTGAGAACGCCCTGATTGGTACCGATCGGGGATCCCAGGGGCATAACGGCTGCAGCTCCAACGTCTTGTAATTTGAGGGCAAGAATAGGATCGGCATTCATATAAGGGAGTACAATAAAGCCATCTTTCACCAGTTGCTCTGTGGCTGTTAATGTTTCCACAGGATCTGGTAACAGGGTTCTTGGATCAGGGGTCACTTCCAGCTTAAGCCATGATGATCCGGATGCAGCACGGGCAAGATGTGCCAGGCGAATAGCCTCTTTTGCATCTCTGGCACCTGATGTGTTGGGGAGAAATGTATACTCCCGCCCCTTTAGTGCGCTCATAATATCGTCATCAGGGTTTTCAAGATCCACACGTCTGAGAGCTACGGTAACCATCTGACAGGCAGAGGCTTCAATGGCCTTTGCCATAATGGTAGATGATGAAAATTTACCGGTTCCTAAAAAAAGTCGGGATGTAAAGTCGATCCCTGCAATGCGCAGCATATCAGCCGCCTCCAACAAATCGTATTATTTCCACCCTGTCTGCATCATTGAGCTTTTGCTCATTGTATTCATCCTGCGGGATAATTTTTGTATTTAATTCGATGACAACCGTCTCAGGATTTAAAGTCAAATCACTCAGTAACTCTGCAACTGAAGAAATGTTGTCACACGTTTTTGTGTTGCCGTTAAGAGTAATATTCATTCTATATCTGCTCTTCTTTCTACTTCACCTAAAATAATTCGTAAAGTCTGGTTGGCTTGATGATGTGCTGCAATTCCTACTCTTGGTGCCATCAGCCCCTGTCCAGGCTGCGCCCCAGAGACGCCATCGCCAACGAGATATATTCCGGGGTGAATAGTTTGGGTTCTAATTGTATTATTGGATCCAAATCCAGCCATACCGGATGATCCGACATAGGCAACTTTTTTCATCGTACCAAGAATTGAGCGCAAGGCAACTGCTTTCATTGCAGGATCATCAAAACATTCGATAAGTACATCGACCTTTCCAAAATATACAGGGAGATCGTCCGCAACGAGCTGTTTCTCGACGAGTTCGAGACTGACTGACGGGTTCATGCGTAGCAGATTATCATGGAGTGCCCTGGTTTTCGGCATACCGATCTGATCGACAAAGTAGTGTTGCCGGTTCAAGTTGCTCGGTTCCACGACATCATAATCTGATAGGAGCATCTTGCCAATACCGATTTTAGCCATGGCACCAGCCACAGCAGAGCCTAATCCGCCAAGACCCAGGATTGCAATAGTGGATTGTTTTATTACTTTCTGAATTCCGGGGGTATGACGTGCGCTTAAAAGGGAATCTATCTCGGCCTTCGTTGGCTGTTTTCCCCTACAAATCAGAGAAATGGTATCGCCATCCTTAACTGTAACGTCAGCAGAAGTCGGAAAACCATTTATGATAAAAATATCTGCATCAGGCTGGAATTTTTTTGCCAGTTCTATAAGAGTCTGACCGTCCCGGTACGGACAACTATGCTCGTTTACACTCAGCATCTATGCGTGTGGGCAGCGATTCTGGTATCATCCTTAATACTGCACTCTTCAAGGCAGCTGTAAGAACCAATCACGCAGTTGTCGCCAACACTGACATTATTGAGTATGGCACCGGTCAGAATTTGAGAGTTGCTGCCAACAGTGGAGTTTCCCCTGATTTCCACTCCGGGATGTAGCGTGACATCCCGGGCAATAGAAGATTCAGGGGACACATGAATGGTCTGGGGATTGAGCATGCTGACCCCTTCCTTCATCAGGTTTTTGTTTCTGCGGAGTTGGAGTTGTTGATGTGCCTGGGAGAGTTCAAAACGCGCATTTACCCCAAGGACATCTGCCGGTTCCGGGTTGATGAATTTTTGTACACTGAGGTTTGCCTTCACTGCCTGAGTGACAATGTCGGTCAGGTAGACTTCACCCTGGCTGTTATCGGTCCCTATATTTTTGAGATGGCTAAAAAGAAAGCGAGTTTGAATGCAATATATTCCTGCATTGATTTCCTTGATCTGTTTCTGCTGACCATTGGCATCTTTTTCTTCAACAATGTCCTGGACATCTCCTGCGGTGCTGCTGATAATACGGCCATAATGTGTGGGGTTGTCTAGAATGGTAGTCATAACCGTCAGTGTTGCGTCCTGTTTATTGTGGCTGTCGAGCATGGCTTGTAAAGTTGCACTGCGAATAAGAGGTGTGTCGCCGCAAAGGATTAATACAGAGCCTGCCATCTTTTCTATGGCTGCTGCAGCACAAAGTACGGCATGGCCGGTGCCTAATTGCTCTTCTTGAACAACCAGTTCAACAGGGAAGTCGACAAGGCTCTTGCGCACTGCTTCACGTTGGTGGCCCACTATGACAATAGATTTTGTCGGTTGCAAAGGAGCAATAGCATGCAGTACATGATGAACCATGGGTGCAAAAAAAAGTTCGTGCAGTACCTTGGCTTTGGCCGATTTCATCCTGGTTCCTTTGCCGGCAGCTAAAACAACGATATAGAGTGGTGAATCAACAGGCATTATAATTCCTTAAGGTGAGGTATAGAATTCTGAGGACTGGTGAGAAATGAAAAGTTAGTCTGAAAACCAGAAGCTGTCAAATCACTTTTTCATCAGCAGAGAATAAAAAAATCCGGGAATTTTAGCCTCGAAAGTCATTGTCTGTTTTGTGTGCGGGTGTCGGAAGGTAATGGATGCAGCATGAAGTGCCAGTCGTTTGATTCCTTTCTGCTTTTCGCCATACTTTTTATCTCCTGCCACGGGGCAGTTTTTTTCTGCAAAATGTACTCGTATCTGGTTCTTTCTTCCCGTGAGTAGAGCAATTTCAAGGAGACTGTAGTGTTTAGATTCTTGCAGGACCTTATAACCTGTTTTGGCAAGTTGTCCTTTTGCAGGATTTTGCACAGAATACATCTTGTGGATGGAGTTCTCTACAAGATAGGAGGTGATAATATCCTCTTTTTTGTCCAGTGTTCCAACAATCACTGCAGAGTATTTTTTCTGAAACTCCTGCCAGTTATCTTGCAGATAAAACTTGGCTTTTTCTGTTTTGGCAAAGAGAAGTACACCGGAGGTGTCCCGATCCAGGCGATGTACGATAAAGATCCTGTTGCTTGATTTTGGGTTTCCCCGACGGACGTAGTCAGTCAGGCGAAAGTAGGCCGTTTTTATTTTTTCATTGCCGCTGCCAACCGTTAACAGGCCACTGCTTTTGTCCACTACCAGTATGTCCAGATCCTCATAGAGAATTGAAAGGCCTTTGGGGTGAAATCTTTTGGGAGGTGCTTTGAATTTTTTTGGGTTTTTCATAGGTGTTAGTTGCGTTTTGTGCGGCCATTGCCGGTTCTTGGGTTGTGGCCTTTTCCTTTGGCACCGGAACGTTGCCCCTGGCGATGATCTTTTTTTGGCTTCTTGGGTCGTGTAGCACGATTGGGTCGTTTATCCAGTCGCGTTACAGGGACATCATGCACAGGAGTAAAGCCATCAATTATTTTACGATCCAGGATCCGATTTAACAAATATTCAATATCAGAGAGCTGTTTAAATTCATCGGCACTGACCAGAGAAATAGCCTGACCTTTTAGTCCCGCTCGACCAGTACGGCCAATGCGATGAATATAATCTTCCGGAACATTCGGTAGATCAAAGTTAATAACCTGGGGAAGTTGATCAATATCAATACCTCGTGCGGCAATATCGGTGGCAACCAAAATCTGAATTTCGTCTTGCTTGAAGGCTTTTAAGGCCTTAGTTCTGGCATTTTGACTCTTATTGCCATGAATAGCTGCAGCTGATATATTCTTTTTTTCAAGATAGCGGGTAAGACGGTTGGCACCATGTTTTGTTCTGCTGAAAACCAAAACCTTTTTCCAGTTATTCTCCTGGATTAACTTGACAAGCAATGCTGATTTTTGTTTTTTATCAACCGGGCAGATCCATTGGGTAACAGCTTCAACCGTAGTGTTTCGGGGTGTTACTGAAATCTCAACCGGATTACGGACAAGCTTTTTGGCAAGAGTGCGAATCTCCTGAGAGAAGGTGGCAGAAAACATCAATGTTTGACGTTTGGGAGGAAGAAATGCGAGTATCCTGCGAATATCGTGGATAAAACCCATGTCAAGCATGCGATCCGCCTCGTCAAGGACTAATACTTCCAGCTGGTTGAATCGAATGGCTTTTTGATTATGAAGATCGATAAGGCGTCCTGGAGTCGCCACAAGAATATCTACACCTCTCCGCAATTTCATCATCTGAGGATTGATCTTCACCCCGCCATAGACAACCGTTGAGCTTAAGGGTAAATGTTTGCCGTAAGTGACTATGCTCTCCTGAATCTGAGCCGCGAGTTCACGGGTGGGGGTGAGTATCAGGACTCGTGCCTGATTGGCTTTGGCTCGATTTCCTTTGCTGAGACCTTCTAAAATCGGCAGGACAAAACCTGCTGTTTTACCAGTCCCGGTCTGGGCAGCAGCCATAACGTCCTTTCCTTCAAGTACCGCCGGGATTCCTTGCGCCTGAATGGGTGTGGGTGTTTTGTAACCTTTTTCTTCAATGGCTTGTAATATTTTATCAGAAAGGTTGAGAGTATCAAATTGTATAATTGTATCCATAAGGGATTCTTTTTTATCCGCCTGCACGTTTTACTTTGTAGCCAAAGGTGGCCAGTTCGGTCTTCAGGGTGTCACGATGATCACCCTGGATTTCTATAATGCCGTTTTTAACGGCTCCACCACAACCACATTTCTGTTTTAATGATTTGGCTAGTTTTTTTAATGCTTTGTCAGCAAGAGGCAGGCCTGTAATCAGGGTAACGCCTTTCCCTTTTCGTCCCTTGGTTTGACGCATCAGGCGTACTATTCCATCTTTGGGAAGGGGGGCTTGCTGTTTCTTCTTGGAACCCGTTTGTATTTTTCCTGATTCCGTTGAATAAACGAGTCGTGAATTTTTCATAATTTGGAAAATTGTTCTACAGCTTTTATTGCATCAGCAGCAGAACTGGTGATACCACCGGTATAGCCGGCACCCTCACCAATGGGATAAAGGTTCTTTGTGTTAATTGATTCAAAGTTTTCATTCCTGATGATTCGTACAGGAGAGGATGTACGGGTTTCGGCCGCCAGCAGCATAGCATGTTCAGAAATAAAAAGAGGAACTTCCGTTCTCCATTTTTGAAAGGCAACGTGTAGTTCCCGGGTAATAAATTCAGGTAATATTGTATGCATATCAGAGGCAGTTACAGACATCTGATAGGAAGTCTTATGTAATTTGTTCTGAGAATTTGTACCTAAGAAGTGCATGAGATTTTGAGCAGGAGCACTCCATTTGTCTCCGCCTGCTGCAAATGCTTTTTTCTCAATCTCTTGTTGAAACGAAATCCCGGCCAGTGGATTATCTGAATGATAATCACTGCAATGGCAATTGACAACCAGGGCACCGTTGGAAAAGGGGCGCGCCCGATCTGAATAGCTCATTCCATTGAGTACAAGCCTGCCGGGTTCCGAAGAGGCATTCACAATCTCACCACCGGGACACATACAAAATGTGTAGACCCCGCGTTTGATTGCACGGTTAGTGTGATTTATGGAATAGGTGGCGGCGCCAAGACCGGGATATCCAAAATACTTATCCCCGTAACGCATGCGGTCGATGATTTCCACGGGATGTTCAATTCGGACACCGACCGCAATCTTTCGCTGCTCCAGGGCAACACCCTTGTGCCGGAGTAGATGGAATGTGTCCCGTGCTGAATGGCCAGGAGCGAGAAAAACAGCGGAAGAAAGGTACTCTTTTTCATCATTGATAATAAGACCGCCAACAGAGTCACCGGAGAACAGGATATCTGTCATCCTGGCACTGTAATGAATTTCTCCGCCATGGGCAAGAATGTAACATCTGATATTCTTGACGATTTTACACAGCACGTCGGTGCCAAGATGGGGTTTGCCGATATACTCTATTTCTTTTGGTGCACCAAATTTGACGAAGGTTCTCAGTACCCGGTTTACAGTGCTTGTGTTTTTATCTCTTCTTGAAAAAAGTTTGCCATCGGAATAGGAGCCTGCTCCTCCCTCGCCAAACTGAATATTTGATTCAGGGTTGAGTTGCCGTTTTCTGATAAAATGTTCAACATCGATACTGCGTTCGTCAATCTTTTTGCCACGTTCAAATATGATTGGGCGAAAGCCGTGGTCAATAAGGGTGAGAGCTGCAAACATTCCGGCAGGACCGAAGCCTACAATAAGGGGACGTAAAGATGCTGTTGAGGGACGTGTTTTACGAATCTGCGTGGATTCATCTTCATAGGGAAGAAGAGCCTCTGATATATTACAGCTCTGTTCAGTGTCTACCAGAAGCGATACTTTGTAAGTGAATTGTGATTTGTCCCGGATATCCAGGTTTTTACTTAGAATTTTAAGAATCTTCAGTGCAGTGGCAGGAACCCGCATCTTTTCAGATGCATGAGTAAAATAGGTTTCGTAACCATCCAGTTCAATGGGAATAAGTAGATTTTTGACTATGAATTTCAAAGAGAGCCTAAAAGATAAATGCGTAGTGAAGGTCAGAAATATGGGCATGCAATCATGCGTGATAATAGTGGATGAAAGCGTATTCGTCAATTAGCTATGAAAAATTTTGTCCTGTGGGACAGGAAGGAAATTTTCAAGGTGGCCATAATCCATATTTCACGAAGCTTGTCACGACTTCAAGCAAAGTCTGTAAGGTATATCTGTATATACCCCCATTGCAGACATCGTAAACGTGCTTTAAATTAGTGCTGAATTTTGGACACAGTGCAATGTTTTTTTGTGTTATTAAAAGTTTTCAGTTGTCAGTAACTTTCCACTTTTGTGCTATTTTACTGTAAATATGCGCAGGATGCGAATGTAAATGCTACAATTTGATGAGGTTTACAGGTAAGGGTACTGATTATCTCTTAACCAGGCAATATTTTCTTCTGTGGCTATAGCTGCACTGACATTACCTTCAAAAACACGGCAGCGTTTTGGGAAACCACTGCTGTGGAGCACCATACTATTCAACTATCATTGGGGGGCGATGTCGTTTTATTGCACTACAAAAGAATTGAAAGACATATCTTAGTGTATTGATGGTGTTCTTGTTTTTCTTTCTAATGCAAAGTTGTCGTTACAGAGGTTGTTGAGAATTAAACTCACAAAGTAGGGGGTAAACGGGGTTGAGCAGGAACGCCGAGAAGAGTATTCTACTGTGGTGTGATACAGGGGGGGGTAGCTGAAGTCTTCTTTTTTTTATAGCATTGTTATGGTAAATCTGGTCTTGTTCCTTATCGGTTTTGTCATAATCGAAGCGGAAGAAAAGATTCTTGGACTAAAGAATAAAAAAACTTGAAACTTGCTATTCAGCCGTGTCCGGTTAGAAAATTGCGATATATTTAGTACGGGTTTTGGGGGTTACCTTCTTCCGCTTTTAACTGAGACTTTCTTGATTTTTAAACATTTTTGTATTCGGTTCTTATAATGCGAGCTTCTCGCAAAGAATTATAAAGATCTAATACGAAAATATTGAGAAAGTACTACGAAATTTGCAGGACGACGCTCCAGAAAGCAACCCCAAAACCCTCTTGCAAATTCCTAACCTGACATTACTGATTGCTATTAGTTAAGAAAATGAATTAAAAGCTTTTGAATAACCACTATGTGAGAAAATCCGATGAGCGATTCAGAAAAAGATAAGGAATTTTACGAAATGGCAGATGCCCACATTGCTGTTGCCAATAAGCAGGCAAAAAACATTAATCCCGGTAAAATCAGTGCAACGATACTGTACAGTGCTGCCAGGTTCAACACCTTTCTTGTTGCTTCAAGCTCGGATTCAGCTGCTGAATTGGCCTCAAGAAAGGAGGAGGCGTGCAAATATTTAATAGCGGAGTATCAGAAAATGCTTGATGAGCATTTTAACGACTATACTGAAAATTTTGAGAAATATCTAAGGTAGGTGGAAGGTTGCCTTTTTAGAATGAAAGAATACGCTGTATCCCTGCACAGGTAGATATGAAAAGAATATTTACAAGTCTTGCGAGATCACTGATTTTCTGCGTTGTTTTTTTTGTATGTTACGCAGGAAGCGTGTCTGCCGCACCTGTTGACTATCAAACCTTTGCGGAGTTTCTTGAGAGTTTTTATGTGGAAGCAGCAGAAGCAGGTATTACCCGACAAACATACGATAAAACTTTTGCCTCTGTGACAAAACCGGATGCGCAGGTTTTAAAAAAAGCTGCCTACCAGGCGGAATTTACAACTAAAATATGGGATTATTTAGATGCCCGGGTAACTCCTCTTGCTGTTCTTGATGGTCGAATCCTGGCTGGAGTATATGGTGAAGTCCTTGGGAAAATAGAAAAACAGTTTGGTGTAGAATCGTCTGTTATTCTTGCTATCTGGTCAATGGAAACCAGTTACGGTGCCGCTCTTCGTCGCACCTCCCGCCTGTATTATGTGCCTCGGGCGTTGGCAACCATCGCTTACGCTGATAAGCGTAGACAAAAGTTCGGAAAATCGCAGCTTCTGGCAGTATTAAAAATTGTTCAGGCAGGAGATGTTTCCCTTGAGCAATTAACCGGATCCTGGGCTGGAGCCATGGGACATACCCAGTTTATTCCCACAAGTTTTCTAGCTTATGGTGTTGATTTTGACGGGGATGGACGCCGTGATATCTGGAACTCCATTCCAGATGCCCTGGCTACAGCAGCCAGTTTACTGCATGAAAATAAGTGGCGTGCAGGAAAAACCTGGGGCTACGAGGTACGTGTGCCGGCTAATGGTTTTCAATTTAAAGGTGAAACAAAAAGTCTTGCGAAATGGCAGCGCCTGGGTTTTGAAAGACCGGATGGAAGTATTTTTAGCGATCCTGCAGAAAAGGCAGAGTTGAAAATGATAGGAGGGAAGGGTGCCCCTGGATTTTTGATGCTGGAAAACTTCTTTGTTCTTAAACGTTATAATAATTCTGATTTTTACGCTTTGGCAGTTGGCCTGCTTGCCGACAGAATTGCAGGAAAAAAGGAAGTGGTGCAGGCCTGGCCAAGACCGGCAGGAGCACTTTCAGGTACACAGAAATATACCTTGCAGAAGCTGTTGACGGCCAAAGGTTTTTATTCCGGTGGCATTGACGGGCATATTGGCCCTAAGACACAACAAGCCGTTAAAGAGTTTCAACGGATAATTGGTATGGATGTTGATGGCGTAGCAAACCAGGATTTGTTGAAAGCCCTGCAAAAGTGATTTACTCCAGGGAAGAACACTTCTTTCAGGGCAACAATGGCGAAAGAGATGGAAAGTTTTTACGATAACAGCCAGGGACGAAACTTTACAAGCCGGGAAATGTGTGGCTCACAACCATTTCCTTGATATTGGCAGGCACGATAGCCATTGCAGAAAAAAGAAAATTTTCCAGTTGCTGACAGTTGTCAAAATTCTCTTTGATGAGTTTGTGTCGCTCAGGATCATTATTCCCGTATCGTTCAAGAATATATTCCTGCCGTGTTGTCAGACTCACAATAGCATCGTGCCGCACTCGTTTATCTGCATAGTAGACCAGTTCTTTGGCAAAGAAATGGCCTGATTCGTATCTGGCAGGTGAAAAATCAAAAATCCAGACATGTTCCCGCACTACTTCTCCTACTTCCGAAAAGCCTAATCTCTGGCAGAGGTCACGTCCTTTTTTAGCATGGTGACAGCCTTTTTCAAGGCAGGGTGTTTTTGCTATATCGTGCAGTAAGGCTCCAGCAAGAACCAGTTCTTCATTCGGCAGTGGAGCATTGCTGTTGCTGGCTCGAGAAGACTGTCTTAACTGGAGAAGGAGGATATGAGCCACCTGGGTCACCATTAATGAGTGAGCCCGGATATTTGGCAGCATCTCCTCGTTGTCCATGATCTGGAGACACTGCCTGACGGATGGGATGTTCATCTGTACGGTGGAATAATCACTTTCCGCTTAATTCGTGAACATATTCAACCGCAGCGATTGCCTGCTCGGGCGGGGTAAACTGATGGATTCCATGGCCAAGGTTAAAGATATGACCATGAGTATTCCTGGCATCTTCTATGATATTGCCAATTCGTGTTTTTAATTGATCTTTAGGGAGCAGCAGGGAGAAAGGATCCAGGTTGCCCTGCAGGGCAACTTTTCCAACTCGTTTTGCCGCATCACCAATATTAATTCGCCAGTCAAGGCCAAGGACGTCAGCGCCTGAAGATTCGGACATCTCAAGAAATGTTGCGCCATTGTTGGCAAAATAGATAATCGGCACTCCGGTATCCTGCAGTTCGCGGATGATTTCCTGTACATACGGCAAGGCAAATATTTTGAAGTCGCACGGGGCAAGGACACCGGCCCAGGAATCAAAAATCTGCAGTGCCTGTGCTCCAGCTTTTGCCTGTGCTTTCAGGTACAGGATGGTGCAATCGGTGATCTTCCTCATCATATTGTGAAAAAGGTCCGGTGCTGTGAACATCATCTTTTTTGTTTCCCAGAATACCTTGGATGAACCGCCCTCAATAAGATAAGTGGCACAGGTAAAAGGGGCACCGGAAAAACCGATCAGTGGAACATTCAACTCTTTACGTAGCAGACGGATGGTCTCCATTACAAAACCAAGATGTTCGTCCGGATCGGGGATTATCAATTTGTCAAGATCTGCCTGGTTTTTGATGGGTTCCGGAAAAACAGGGCCGCGACCTTCATGGAATTCAAGGGGCGTTCCCATGGCTTCCAGAGGAATCAGAATGTCGGAAAAGAGAATAGCCGCATCCACGCCAAGTATATCAATGGGCTGCAGGGTCACTTCCACGCACAGTTCCGGAGTTTTACATAACTCGAGAAAGGTGACATTGCCCCTGACTTTTTGATATTCCGGCAGGTACCGTCCAGCCTGGCGCATGATCCAAATGGGGGTGTAGTCGGTTTTTTCGCTTCGGCAAGCTTTTAAAAATGTATCATTCATAGGAGTTTCCCAAAGTTTAGGCCCCATTGAAAACCTGTTTCAAGGATCCTGTAGTATTTATCTTATCGTTACTCTTTTTCAACTGCTTTTCGTGGAATATAGTTACAAAAGGGTTCCTGTGCCAGATAGTCTCCGGTCATGGCATAGGCACGTGCCCTGCATCCGCCACAAACATGCACATATTCACAGATTCCACAGTTTTCTTTATATCCTTTAAAATCACGCATTTCATGAAATAAAGAAGAGTTTTCCCACACATCTTGAAATGATTGTCTTTTCAGGTTCCCGGCAGCTTTTGGAAAATAACTGCAGGGAAGCACATCTCCATCCACATCAATCAGACAGATAAGCTGTCCGGCCAGGCACCCTTTGGAGCCTCCCGTGGAAAATTTCAGGCTTCTGCGTTTAAAGGTACTGTTTTCTTCTCTGGCTCTCTGACGTACAACTCTGTAATAGTGGGGGGCGCAGGTGGGGCGGGTAAGTAACTCGTCGTCATTCTTCTCTATTTCATAATGCCAGTCCAGAATTTTATCGTAAATATCAATGGGGATCAGCTCGTCCATAATATCTTCGCCGCGTCCTGTGGGGACAATCATAAACATATACCAGGCAGTGGCACCAAGTCCTTTGACCAGTTTATATATTGCAGGGATTTCTTTTCGGTTGCGGATGGTGAAAGAAGAGTTAATAAGAAAAGGTATTTTATACTCATTGAACAGTTTGATGGCATTCATGGTTCCATCAAAGGCACCTTTCTGATTTCTAAAATCGTCGTGGGTTTCTGCTTTTGCACCATCAAGACTTAAGGAGACCATCTTAATCCCGGCATCTTTAATTTTCTTACAGATATCGTCTGTTACCAACGTACCGTTTGTGGCAAGACACATACGCAGTTTCTTGGATGCACCATATTTGGCAATATCAAAGACATCTTCGCGTAATAGCGGTTCTCCGCCTGAAAGTACCATTACAGGAGAGGCGTAAGAGGCAATATCATCAATAATGCGTTTGGCTTCATCGAAAGAAAAATCCGGATGCTCTTTGGCCTCAAGTTCTGATGAAGATCTACAATGCACACATTTCAGGTTGCAACGTCTGGTTATTTCCCATGCAATCCATTTTGGTTCAAAATCCATTTCTTTCTCCAATGAGTAAACAGGTAGTATTCCCGGGCACTATATTGTTTTTTGCTGAGGATTGAAAGGCAAAAAAGAACTGTTGTAGTTACTTGACAAGGGAATTGGTGTTACTTATTGTTCGAGGTGATTGAAGTTGGAAATGCTGTTAAATGCCGTTTTTAGACGGATATTCGATATATTATGGAGGAGAGGGTGAGCGAGAAAAAGAGTGATAAAGAAATTCTCGAGGATGTGGAATCCATAGGAGAAGATCTTGCAGGAGTTGAAGAGGCTCAGGAAAGTGTAGATGGTGTTGAAGAAGATGTTGTCGATGAACTTGAAGCAACAAAAGAAGAGTTAAGTAAGCAGAAAGATCAGGTGCTGCGTATTGCTGCCGAATTCGAAAATTACAAAAAGCGGATGATGCGAGAGAGAAACAATGCCATGAAGTATGCGGGAGAACCAATCTTTCGTGAGATTCTTCCCGCTGTGGATAACCTTGAGCGTGCCATAACGCAAGGTGAGGCTGAAGATGTTGAGGTGGATCAAGCCTTATCTTCCCTTCTTGAGGGAGTACGCTTAACTTTGAAAAGCCTTCTTGCAGGGCTGGAGAAATTCGATGTAACCTCAATTGAAAGTGTGGGAGAACCCTTTGATCCAGTTAGCCAGGAAGCATTGACTATGGAGGCCAGCGACATTGTGCCTGCAAATCATGTGTTGAGTGAATTTGAAAAAGGATATCAGTACAAGGACAGATTGCTGCGGGCAGCAAAAGTAATTGTTTCATCTGGTGCTTGACAAATGCTGGATAATGCGCACTGTAGCAAGTGTTGAGCCAAAGAGAGAGAAATAAATAATAAATCAACAATACAAATAACAAAATATTTTATCTGCCACTACGCAGGTGATTAGTATATACGATATCAGGAGAAACGATATGGGAAAGATAATTGGAATTGACCTCGGAACCACAAATTCATGTGTGGCCATTATGGAAGGCACTGATCCCACCGTTATTGCAAATGCGGAAGGAAATCGTACTACTCCCTCCATTGTAGCTTTTACAGATGGGAGTGAACGTTTGGTCGGCCAGGTGGCAAAGCGTCAGGCTGTTACCAATCCGGAGCGTACCCTTTATGCTGTTAAGCGTCTTATTGGACGAAATTTTGGTGATGCAGAAGTGCAGAAATCAGTTGAAGTCAGCCCGTTCAGGATTGTTGAAGGCAAAGCTGGGAGCGCAGCCATCGAAGTTGAAGGCAAAAAATATACGCCAGCTGAAATTTCTGCCATGATTCTTGGTAAAATGAAAAAAACTGCTGAAGAGTATCTTGGCGAAGAGGTAACAGATGCTGTTGTTACCGTTCCAGCATATTTTAATGATGCCCAGCGTCAGGCTACCAAAGATGCAGGGAAAATTGCAGGCTTAAATGTGCAACGTATTATCAATGAGCCAACTGCTGCATCTCTTGCTTATGGCCTGGATAAAAAAGGCGAAGAAAAAATTGCAGTATTTGATCTTGGCGGGGGGACCTTTGACGTATCCATCCTTGAGATTGGTGATGGTGTTTTTGAAGTAAAAGCCACCAACGGCGATACATTCCTTGGTGGTGAAGATTTTGATATGCGTATCGTCAACTGGCTTGCCGATGAGTTTAAACGGGAACAGGGAATCGATCTTCGTGGTGACAAGATGGCACTGCAGCGTCTGAAAGAAGAGGGTGAGAAGGCAAAAATGGAGCTTTCCACCACCACAGAAACAGAGATTAATCTACCCTTTATCACCGCTGATGCATCAGGTCCTAAACACCTGAATATTAAATTGAGCCGGGCAAAGTATGAGGCATTGGTTGAGGATCTCGTGGAGCGTACCGTAGGTCCCTGTGAAACTGCCTTGAAAGATGCCGGTATTACCGCCTCTGAAATCGATGAAGTTATTCTGGTTGGCGGTATGAGTCGTATGCCTAAAGTCCAGGAGAAAGTAAAGGCGATTTTCGGTAAAGAGCCACATAAAGGAGTGAATCCTGATGAAGTCGTTGCCATTGGTGCTGCCATTCAGGGCGGTGTTTTACAGGGTGACGTGAAGGACGTTCTTCTTCTTGATGTAACTCCACTGTCCCTTGGTATTGAAACCCTGGGTGGAGTGACCACAAAACTTATTGATAAAAACACCACGGTTCCAACTAAAAAGAGCCAGGTGTTTTCCACTGCAGCCGACAACCAGCCCGCAGTTTCTATTCATGTCCTGCAGGGTGAACGGGAAATGGCGCAGGATAATAAAACAATCGGTCGTTTTGAGTTGACCGATATTCCACCGTCACCTCGTGGAGTGCCGCAGATCGAAGTGTCTTTTGATCTGGATGCTAATGGTATTTTGAATGTTTCCGCAAAAGATCTGGGAACAAACAAAGAACAATCTATTCGAATTACGGCTTCTTCCGGTCTCTCCGAGGAAGAAATAGAGAACATGAAGCGGGATGCAGAATTGCATGCTGATGAAGATAAAAAACGCAAAGCACTTGTTGATGCCCGTAATAATGCCGATGGTTTGATTCATGCGTCTGAGAAATCACTAAAAGATTTGGGTGATAAGGTAGATGATGAGACCAAAGGGAATGTGGAAAAAGAGATTGCTAATGTTAAGAAAACCATTGAGGGTGATGATACAGACGTCATTAATGCAGCTATTGAAGAGCTGACCAAGGCTTCGCATAAACTTGCTGAGATGATGTATTCCCAGGCTTCTCAGGAAGGTGCTCCCGGTGCTGATGCCGCAGATGCTGCAGATGCAGGAGCCGGGCAGCAGGACGATGACGTTGTTGATGCTGATTTTGAAGAAGTAAAGGATGACGAAAAGAAGTAAGCGAGTTTGTCAGATCTGTTTTTTTAGCAGGAAAAATCAAAGGGGGATTCGAATCATTTCGAATTCCCCTTTTTTTTCGTTTAAAGCTGGAGTAATATCTCGCATTGCATTTGGAATGTTATAAAATCGAGTAGATTAAGAAATCTACAGTTAGAAACTGTATAATTTAGATCCGGTAAAACCTCTTACAGAATTTTGATTGGATGCTACTGGAATACATTGGATATTTAACTCTTTATATTAATTATGAAAATACTCTCAGGAATTCAACCCTCCGGCCAACTCCATATCGGCAATTATTTTGGAATGATGAAAAGCATGATTGCCAATATGGAAAAATCAGATCTCTATGTTTTTATTGTCGATCTGCACGCTCTTACTTCTGTGCATGATAGAGAGAAACTGTCTGCAGGAACTCTTGAAGCAGCGGCCGATTTTCTGGCGCTTGGTCTTGATCCGGGAAAATGTACCTTTTGGGTACAGTCCGATGTGCCTGAAGTATGTGAACTCCAATGGATATTATCGACGCTTACTCCTATGGGACTGATGGAACGCTGCCACTCTTACAAGGATAAAGTGGCAAAGGGAATAAATGCCTCCCACGGTCTGTTTTCTTATCCGGTTTTGATGGCGGCGGATATTTTGCTCTACCAGGCTGACCGGGTACCGGTGGGAAAGGATCAAAAACAGCATCTTGAGGTGGCAAGAGATATTGCCGGTAAGTTTAATACTATTTTTGGAGAGACCTTTGTGGTTCCCGAACCAGCCATTAGTGAGGCGACTGCCATGGTTCCAGGGCTTGACGGGCAGAAAATGTCCAAATCCTACGGGAATACCATCCCCATCTTCCTTGAAGGAAAAAAACTGAAGAAAAAAGTGATGGCCATTCAAACAGATGCCACCCCCGTTGAAGATCCGAAAGATCCTGATAAATGTAATCTATATGCGATATTAAAGTTATTTGCCACCCAGGAGCGTTTGCAGGAAGTCAGAGATCTTTACATTAATGGTGGGGCGGCCTACGGCTATATCAAACTGGAGTTGCTTGATTTGATCAGTGATTACTATGCAGATGCACGAAAGAAAAAGGCAGAATTTCTTGGTGATCCTGAAATGTTACGAGATATTCTCAAAACTGGATCTGAGAAGGCGAGAGAAAAGGCAGCTGTTACCCTTGATCTGGTCAGGGATCGTGTTGGTCTGAAATATTGATGACTTTTTATGGTTCGTCAACAGCGATAAGTTCGTATGGTAAAAATTGAATACGAAAATGATTGAAAATTAAGAAATTTACAGTTAGAAGCGGAAAAAAGTAACCCAAAATTCCTACTAAATGTGTTGTAGTTTGTTAACCGGACAAGGCTGGCCAAGAGCAGGAGACCACCAGTAAAGGTGATAATTTCTTATTGGAGAGCCGATTCAAACTCTATAAAAACAGCATCGATGGGAATGGCAAAGCCGATACCTTCCGTATTGGCCAGAATGGATGTGTTTATGCCGTGGACAAAGCCATGTTCGTCAATCAGTGGCCCGCCGCTGTTTCCAGGGTTTATTGGAGCATCGGTTTGCAGGAAGATGTGGCCGTCACTTGTGCGTTTTCGGCTTCCTGAAAAGATGCCGGCAGTGACTGTATGTCGTAGTCCAACTGGGCAGCCGATGGTATAAACCTTATCCCCCTGACGTAAGGTACGCTGTGCTCTGGGTAATTTTGCCTGATTGTTTGAAAACAGGGAAAGGATCGCAAGGTCGTAATTGTCACTTGTGATCATATAGTTTGCGTAGTATTCGCTGCCATCGGCAAGGATTATTTTGATATCTGAGGCTTCGACAGGTCGTTCTAGGAGATCAAACCTTTCTTCAATTTTTTGCAGTATGGCCAAGGCACGGGATAATTCCTCTTCTTTTTCCTCTATGAGCATTATGAGTTGCTCTTTTGCCGGGCCTTTAGGAATCTGACGCAGTTTTTTCCGGTAGTCTTTTAATTTTTTTTCTTCAAGGTTTGCATACCGTTTAGCCTTTTCATACTCTGTCTTTTGCGTTTTGTTCTGGTCTATTTCGATCACATGACGATTGGTGACGATCCACTCTTCAGTAATAAAGAAACCGGAACCGCTTCCAAATGGAGTTTCCAGAGTAACAGTGGCATTTTTTGCCTGTTCAATAGTGTTTAAATGCTGAGTTGCATGGCGATGGTTCGGTTTGGATTGGGCCGTCGCAGTCGGTTCTTTTTCGGGTCGTAGGACTATTGAGGAGTGATGTTCGTTTGTCGCTGTCACAACGGCGGGTTGTGAAGCATCAGGCGTTGACCTGCCAGTGTACCAGTAAGTGCCAGCAACAGCAAACAGAATTAGAACAATAACAGATGAAATCCGGATACCTGATTTACCAGTATTCTCAGATGCCCTGTGCTGTTCCCTGGCATTCTGTTTGCGTTTCTGAATTGCTTTGTACCTGGTAAATATCAGGCCACAGGCTTTGCATTCAGTTGCGGGTGTTTGAGTGTGGTCACATTTTGGACAACGCATAGTTACTTTTTCGAAATGGTTCGATTTGATGGCGTCGTAAAAATTCTTTATCTTCTTTGTCACTGCAGATTTGTTGTCATTACGACGTACTTAAGTACCCCCTCATCCCATCAATTTAGCGTTCCTCGAATATGAAGTTTTGTTCCTAGTCATCTGAAATTGAGGTTTTTACGCGTTCATCAGATTTAAGAAAACAGGCCGGTTTAGGGGAACATTCCAGGTAACAGGCCTTCAGGAGAAAGATGATTTTCGAGGATTACCTGAAAGCCTGGATTTCTGGAGGGATAGTCTGCTTTAGAAATCAACAAGCTCAACATCAAAAATAAGAGTTGCATTGGGAGGAATTACCCCACCAGCACCTCGTGAACCATATCCCAGGTGTGGAGGAATGATCAAAACTCGTTTTTCCCCCTTTTTCATGGTAAGCAGTGCTTCATCCCAGCCCTTAATGACCCGTCCCTGCCCAACATTGAAATCGATTGGTTTTCCACGGTCGACAGAGGAATCAAACTGTTTGCCATTAAGCAGTTTACCGGTGTAATGAACTTTTATATTGGTACCTGTTTTTGGAGTTTCACCTTTGCCTTCAGCCTGAGTAACATATTTCAAACCGGATTCGGTGGTGATTGCATTTGGCCATTGTGCTTTAATCTGTTCCATGGCTTCTTCCATGACTGCCAGTTCCTTCTCTTTCATACGATCTTCCTGACCAGCGAGAAGTGCATCAAACGCTGCCTGGTCACTTTTAAAGGCTTTGGCTTTGTTGCCTATTCGGATGATTCTCACAGTTTCGATTTTGTCATCTTTAGCGATTTTATTGACAACATCCATACCTTCTACTACATGACCGAAGACAGTGTGCTTGCCATCAAGGTGCGGGGTAGCCACATGGGTGATAAAAAACTGGCTGCCATTGGTTCCGGGGCCGGCGTTGGCCATGGATAAAATTCCGGGGCCGCTGTGACGAAGGCCTGGATCAATTTCGTCGGGGAAGGTGTAACCGGGACCGCCTGTCCCGGTTCCTAAGGGGCAACCGCCCTGGATCATAAAATCCGCAATAACCCGGTGGAAGGTGAGCCCGTCATAAAAGGGTTCACCTTCTTTACCGCCGCCGCTCAGTTTCTTTGTGCCTTCAGCCAGGCCCGCAAAGTTTGCTACCGTAATGGGTGTTTTTTCAAATTCCAGGGTGGTGATGATCACACCTTTACTGGTAACGAATTTGGCGTACATGCCGTCTTGTAATTTTTCTTTAGCCATTAGTGAATCTCCAAATGTATTTAAAAGTAGAAAAGTAGTTACAACGAATGAGAGCAGTATCTTATGCATGATTGTTCCTTCTGGAAAGGGGAGTGTTAAAAAAAGATATACTCATTACTCATAGCAAATCGGGACAGGGAACGAAAGGAAAATAGCACCATTAAGATGGATTCTTCCGGTTTTATTGAAATAGACCCGATATCAGTTGACGCAGGTTCGTTCTTCTAGTTTAATAATGTGATTTTTATCTGCTGCTTTACAGGTATTTTGAGGGAGAAAAACAGTTATCCGGACATGAGTACACAGGAATATATATGAAAGCAATAATTGTGCTGGAAGATGGAACCACTTTTGAAGGTCGCTCTTTCACCGGTTCCGGTGAGGTTGTGGGGGAGATTGTGTTTAATACCTCCATGAGCGGGTATCAGGAAATCCTTACTGATCCCTCCTATACAGGTCAGATTGTCACCATGACCTACCCCCTGATTGGGAATTATGGTGTAAATAAAGAAGATATGGAGTCCGCTTCGGTTCATCCTGAGGCGTTTTTGGTGAAGGAATACAATGGCTATCCTTCAAATTTCAGATCGCAGCAGACGTTGGCCGATTTTCTAAAGGAATACAATGTGCTGGGTGTTGAAGGGTTTGATACCCGCGCCCTTGTTCGACATATCCGCACCAAGGGTGCCATGAAAGGTATTATTTCAACCAACGATTTTGATATCGAATCTCTGCTGGCTAAAACCCGCCAATGGACAGGTCTTGTGGGACAGGATATGGTCAGTCGGGTGAGTTGTAAAGAGCCTTATGGCTGGGCAGAAAACAAACCGGTTCCCGGAACTGATTTTGCGACTGCCGAGAGTAATGTTGCAGAGCCGTTGAAAATTGTGGCTTTTGATTTTGGTATTAAATATAACCAATCACGGATTTTTATGGAAAAAGGTTGTCAGGTACAGGTTGTACCAGCATTTACTGATGCGGAAACTGTTCTTGCCATGAAGCCGGACGGAATTTTTCTTTCCAATGGTCCAGGAGATCCTGAAGGGGTGCCGGAAGTAGTTGAGACTATTCGGGTACTTTTGGGGAAAGAGCCGATGTTTGGTATCTGTCTTGGTCATCAGATTATGGCACTTGCCTATGGCGGCAAAACGTTCAAACTGAAATTCGGTCATCGTGGTGGCAATCAACCCGTGAAAAATCTGCTCACAGGCAAAGTTGAGATAACTTCCCAGAATCATGGGTTCTGTGTGGACATGGATAGCTTGAATCCGGATGAAGTGGAGCTGACTCACATTAATCTTAATGATAATTCGGTGGAGGGGATGCGCCACAAAAAGTATCCGGCCTTTTCCGTTCAGTACCATCCGGAACATGCGCCAGGCCCTCACGATGCCATGTATCTCTTTGACAGGTTTATAGAAATGATGAGGAAATAGTTGTAGCAATGTACCATTATACAATTCAACGCAGTTCTTGCTTCTCAAACTAACAAACTGAAAATTGAACCCAGACCTTCTCCTATGCCAAAACGAACAGACATAAAAAAGATCCTTATTATCGGTTCCGGTCCCATCATCATCTCCCAGGCCTGTGAATTTGATTATTCCGGTGCTCAGGCAGTGAAAGCTCTGAAAGAAGAGGGGTATGAAGTTGTACTGATCAATTCCAACCCTGCGACCATTATGACCGATCCGGAGCTTGCTGATCACACTTATATCGAGCCTATCACCCCGGAAATGGTGATTAAGGTCATCGAAAAAGAACGTCCAGATGCGCTGTTACCAACCCTTGGCGGCCAGACTGCTCTTAATACTGCCATTAAGGTGGCAGAAACCGGTGTTCTCGAAAAATATAATGTGGAAATGCTGGCAGCCAATATTGACGTGATTAAAAAGGCTGAGGGCAGGGAAGAGTTTAAGGCGGCTATGGAGGCCATTAACCTCAATGTCCCCAGATCAACTATTGTCCGTACTCTTGAAGATGCCATGGTGGCAGGTGATGATATAGGCTTCCCTGTTATTGTGCGTCCCAGCTTTACTCTTGGTGGCACAGGGGGAGGAGTGGCTTATAATCGGCAGGAGCTTGAGGAATTATGTTCTTCCGGGCTTGATCTTTCCATGACCACTGAAATTATGCTGGAACGTAGTTTGCTCGGCTGGAAGGAATATGAGCTTGAGCTTATGCGTGATTCCAAAGATAATGTTGTAATTATCTGTTCCATCGAAAATATTGACGCCATGGGTGTTCATACCGGTGATTCGATTACGGTTGCTCCAATCCAGACCCTGACTGATCGTGAGTATCAGGATATGCGGGATGCGGCCATCGCTATTATTCGTGAAATTGGGGTGGAAACAGGTGGCTCAAACGTGCAGTTTGCCGTGAATCCTGTAGACGGGGAGTTGATGGTTATTGAGATGAATCCCCGGGTTTCAAGAAGTTCAGCCCTTGCCTCCAAAGCCACTGGATTCCCCATTGCCAAAATTGCGGCCAAGCTGGCGGTTGGTTTTACCCTTGATGAAATTAAAAATGATATCACCCGGGAAACTTATGCCTCCTTTGAGCCCACCATTGATTATTGCGTGGTGAAGATTCCGCGCTGGACC
>Ga0256826_1000358_pt1 | contig 27382 bp, 23 predicted proteins | sample CV79metaG_FD_185975 | JGI IMG/M metagenome (GOLD analysis project Ga0256826, IMG submission 185975) | Hydrothermal vent microbial communities from East Pacific Rise, Pacific Ocean - CV79 | ecosystem: Environmental > Aquatic > Marine > Hydrothermal vents | place: Pacific Ocean: East Pacific Rise...
CATTAGCATTCACTTTTACCTTAGGAGAGTTTATATTACCATCAAGAGTCACATCAAAAGGATTTTTGTTTGCTACTATCTTGATTTTTGAATGCATTATTTGTGTTTTAGAATTTAGCTTTGCATTCTTTGTAGATATAGATGATTTGTTTGATTTAAGAGATACTGAAGCTACAATATTTTCTTTATTAATCTTTGCATCGATATCACCAATAAAGATCTCTTTGTAAAGATCTACTTTTCCATACTGTTTTGTTAAATCAAGCATCTGGTTTTTAGTAAATTTTCCATTTGAAAGTTTACCTTTGAAAGTACCCTTCTCTTTCACAATATTATATTTAACATCACCACTAACAAGAGAATCAAAAACTTTAGGATATATGAGCATATCAAGTACTTTAAGAGTCTTCATACCATTTAGCTTTGCAGTTAAATCATCATTATGAAGGTTAACATCTAAAACACCATCTGCAATATTTGAGTGCATGTTAAAATCAAGATCTTTTGCCTGTTTAACATCTCCAGTAGCGATAAGAGAACCTTTTAAATGTCTATCACTAGCAAAGTAAAACTTATCTAAATTAAAAAGATCCACTTTATAATCACTCTCAAAAGAGCTATCACTTAGTTTAAATTTAGCACTTTTAATATCAAGCTTCGCTAGAGTAGAGTTAAACTTTATTTTTGTATTTACAAGATCTTTATTTAATGTAGTGTATGTAGTTGCATCAAAATTTACTCTTGGCATTGGAGTATTAAACTCATAAGTCTTAGTTAAATATTTAGAATCTAACCTACCCTTATAAATCTTACTTTTTACAACACCCTGTAAATTTTTCATATCTAAATTAGTTATATCTATATCTAAATCAAAATATCCATCACTATAGTGAGGCTGTTTTACCATATAGAGAGCTTTTTGAAGTTTAAGACCTTTTACATTTGCTTTTACATTTTTAGGTGCAAAATCAACTAGTGTAGCTATAAATGTTGTTTTAGATGCTGCAAAATCTGTTTTTCCATCTACAACTAGTTTTGCTTTGGAACCTTTTACATTTCCATCTAGTTTTAAAGAACCACGAACATCAGCACCTGTTATAACTTTCAATAGAGCCAACTCTTTAACATTTACACCATATGTTATATCTAAAGCTAATGGTTCAGGTACTATATTTCCGCCTGAACTAATTTTTGCAAGATTTGAATTAAGAGCATAAGTATAATCTACATCATCATCTTTTAGAGTGGCGTTTAGATTCATATTAAACGCCGTATTTCTTGGAATAGTAATATTAAAATCTTTTTTAAGAACTTTAGTATTTAATTTTCCATCTTTAGTAACAAGAAGAATAGTTCCATCTAGTTTATGAGGTGTGATATTTTTGAAATTTACATCTAAGTTTATATCTGCACTTGCATATGATTTTTGATTTACCATAAAAAGAACTGTTTTTAAATCTACATCTTTCATCTTTGCAACAATAGAAGTTGGATTGAAATCTGTCAACTCTACATGATAAGAAGTGTCACCTTTAGCAACATCACTTTTCCCATCAATTGTAATAAATGCTAAATTTCCAACAACTGAACCATTAGTACGAAATGAGTCTTGAAGTTGTGTTTGTGTAAGTTTTTTAAGAGTTTTCAACTCTTCTAGCTTAAGGTTATACTCAACATTAAAAGATTGATCAAAGAGAGAGTAGCTACCTTTTATACTAATTGTATTATTTTTATTTAATTCTAAAAATATATCAAAGTCACTCATACTCAAAGAAAATTTCTTTAATCGTGTTTCACTTAGAGTCTGTTCTTGTATCTTACCTTCTATTATAGGTTGTAATATACCATTTCCAAAAGAGCTAAAGAGTAATACATATGCCATTACTACTAAACTCATAACCAGTGCTAAAATCCATCCGACTATTTTCATTTATCTTCCTGTATTCAATTATTTTAATTAATTATTATACATTATATAATTATTTTTCTTACTTAAAAGCTCTATTTTACACTTGATAGTGTATGACTCAACTAAGTTAATTAAAATTTATAAAGTTTTACTTGACATTGTTACACTCAATCGTTATAATACTGCTAACTTTTAAATAAAGGAGTCATTTAACAATTATGTCTAAAGAAGAATTACAAGACGAAAACCTTGCAAATGATGAGGCAATCGCAGAAAATGAAGAAGTTATAACAGACGAAGCAGAGGCTGAAGCTGTAGCAGTTGAAAATGAATTTGATCTTTTACAGACTGAACTAACAGAGTTAAAAGACAAATATGCACGTGTTCATGCTGATTTTGATAATATCAAAAAAAGACTTGAACGTGAAAAGTACACGGCAGTTGAATATGCAAACGAAAAATTTGCAAAAGATATGATCCCTGTACTTGATGCACTTGATGGTGCTATGAAGTCAGTGCAGACTGATGCAGACAAAGCAGAACTTTTTGATAAGTTAAAAGAGGGTATCGAACTTACACATAAATCATTTCTAACTCAGTTAGAAAAGCATGGTGTGAGTATGGTAGCTCACGATGAACCATTTGATCCAAACATCCATAATGCTATTCAAGCAATGGATAGTGAAGATGTTGAGTCTGGTCAAATTGTTCAAACTTTTCAAACTGGTTACAAATATAAAAATCGCCCACTTCGTGAAGCGATGGTTATAGTAGCAAACTAGAAGAAGCACTATCGGGGCTTAGACTTTTGTCTAACTTCTTATGGGACTGAAGTCCCATCCCCAAATGAAAGAAGAAATGTTATCAGGGGCTTGGACTTTAGTCCAACTTCTTGTGGGAGTGAACTCCCATCCCCTAATAAAAACAAATTAAAAAATAAAATTTAAGGAATTAATTATGAGTAAAGTAATAGGAATAGATTTAGGAACTACAAATAGTTGTGTTGCAGTATATGAGGGTGGTGAAGCGAAAATTATCCCTAATGCAGAGGGTAAAAATACTACTCCATCAGTTGTAGCATTTACAGATAAAGGTGATGTTCTAGTTGGTGATCCAGCAAAACGTCAAGCAATCACAAATCCAGAAAAAACTATCTCTTCTATTAAGAGAATTATGGGTCTTATGATGGACGAAGAGAATGCAAAAGCAGCTCACGATAAAGTTACTTATAACATAGTAAACAAAGATGGTGCTGCATGTGTTGATGTTGCTGGTAAAGTATACACGCCACAAGAAATTTCAGCAAAAATTCTTACAAAACTTAAAGAAGATGCTGAAGCTTACATCGGTGGAAAAGTTACTGATGCTGTTATTACAGTTCCAGCTTACTTCAACGATAGCCAACGTAAAGCTACTAAAGATGCAGGTACAATCGCTGGTCTTAATGTACTAAGAATCATCAATGAGCCAACTGCTTCTGCACTTGCTTATGGTTTAGAGTCAAAATCTGAAGAGAATGTTCTTGTTTATGACCTTGGTGGTGGTACATTTGATGTTACTACTCTTGAAATTTCAGATGGTACATTTGAAGTTCTTTCAACTGATGGTAATGCATTCTTAGGTGGAGATGACTTCGATAACAAAATCGTTGACTTCTTAAACGATGAGTTCAAAGCATCTCACGGAATTGAGCTTAAAAACGATAAAATGGCACTTCAGCGTCTAAAAGATTCTGCAGAAAATGCTAAAAAAGAGTTAAGTTCTGCAACTGAAACTGAGATCAACTTACCGTTTATCACTATGACAGAAGCTGGACCACAACACCTTGTTGTAAAACTTACTCGTGCTAAATTTGAGGGTATGATTGCTGGTTTAATTGATGAGACTATCTCTCATATCAAAACTGCTATGGATGAGTCTGATCTAGATAACAATGAGATCAAAGAGATCATCATGGTTGGTGGTTCTACTCGTGTTCCAGCTGCACAAGAAGCTGTTTCTAAATACTTCGGGGGAAAAGACCTTAACAAAGGTGTAAACCCTGATGAAGTTGTTGCTGCGGGTGCTGCTATTCAAGGTGGTGTATTAAGAGGAGATGTTAAAGATGTTCTTCTTCTTGATGTTACTCCACTAAGCCTTGGTATTGAGACTTTAGGTGGTGTTATGACTAAGATTATTGAGAAAGGAACTACGATTCCTGTTAAAAAATCTCAAATCTTCTCAACTGCTGAAGATAACCAACCAGCTGTTTCTATCAGCGTTGGACAAGGTGAGCGTGAGTTTGCTAAAGATAACAAATCTTTAGGTCTTTTTGAGCTTGGTGATATTCCAGCAGCTCCACGTGGTGTACCACAAATCGAAGTAACTTTTGATATCGATGCAAATGGTATCTTAACTGTTAGCTCAACTGATAAAGGTACTGGTAAATCTCAGTCAATCACTATCTCTGGATCATCAGGATTAAGTGAAGAAGAGATTAACAAAATGGTTCAAGATGCAGAAGAGAACAAAGCTGCTGATACAGAAAGAAAAGAGTTAGTTGATCTTAAAAATCAAGCTGATGCACTAATCGTTCAGACTGAAAAATCAGTAGAAGAGATGGGTGATAAACTTGAAGCTGAAGAGAAAGCTAAAATCGAAGCTGCAGTAGCTGATCTTAAAGAGACTTTAAAAGATGAGTCTGCTACTAAAGCACAAATTGAAGAGAAAGTAAAAACTCTTACAGAAGCTGCTCATAAAATGGCAGAAGAGATGTACAAAAAAGAGCAAGACCCAGCTGCTGCTGAGGCTGATGCTAAAAAGAAAAAAGATGACGAAGATGTTATCGATGCAGAAATAGAGTAACTATTTCTTCTAAAGGGAGAGAGACTTTCATCTCTCTCTTTTATTACGTTTAACTAAGTCTTTTATTTAAACAAAAATGATACACTCCTTCTATGAAACAAAAACTCAAACACTACACAAAAGAAATCCTTATTTTTTTAGTCGTTATGACTATAATTTCAAATCTTATAAGCCTCTACAAAAGTCAAGATTTAAGTAAACAAAAATTTAATCTTTTAAGTAGTAAACTTATCACTAAAGAACTCTACACACCAACTCAGAACAGACCTATACTTCTACATATATGGGGAACATGGTGTCCTGTATGTAAGGCTGAAGCTGACAATATACAGAGGCTTTCAGAACATTATGATGTTATTACCGTAGCTGTAAATTCTGGAAGTGATTTAGAGATTGCAAATTATCTTAAAGAGCATGGATTAAACTATAGAGTCATAAATGATAATGAGGGTCACATAGCACAGAACCTTCATGTAGCCGTCTATCCCACAACATTTATCTACGATAAAGATAAAAATCTACTCTTTAGTGAAGTTGGTTATACAAGTAGTTTTGGACTTTTTATCAGAATGTGGTGGGCATCTTTTTAAGACTTATGCTAACTCTTTGACTCAATCTTGTATAATAAGGACAAATAACTAAAAAGGTTTGTTCTAAAGTGCATTTTGAGTTTCAGTATCCCCTATACTTTTTACTACTACTTCCTATGCTCTGTATCTATATATGCCCTCTCTCTACACCTAAACGCTACTTTGTTCACATAAATTTTTTCAAAAAATCTACTAGCTATATCAACAGAGAAAAACTTCTTTTCTTACTTATACTTACTCTTTTAGTAACTGCCCTCGCCTCACCCATAACGTATGAGCAGAAATCTCCCAACCATAGAAAAGGAAGAGATTTAGTTATAGCCCTTGATACAAGTGGCTCTATGGGAGAGAGTGGTTACGATAAAGAGACAAAAGAGAGCCGAAAGTTTGATATAGTTTTAGAGATACTTCAAAACTTTATCCTCCATAGATATGATGACAACCTCGGTGTTGTCGTCTTTGGTAACTTTGCCTTTGCATCAGCACCACTTACTTACGATAGAAAAAGTTTAAGTTTTGTTCTTAAGTATCTTGATGTTGGTATTGCAGGAGACAATACAGCCATAGGAGATGGACTAGTTCAAGCTGTCAAAGTTTTAGAGCACTCCCAAACCCAAAACAGGGTCATCATTCTACTCAGTGATGGTTATCAAAATAGTGGAACTTACTCACCAAAAGATGGTGTACTTCAAGCAAAAGCAAAAAATATCAAGATTTATACTATTGGTATTGGCAAGAGTAGTGATTATGATGCTTCTCTTCTCAAACAGATTGCAAAACAGAGTGGTGGAGAGTTTTTTCAAGCGCAAAATGCTGAGGCTATGAAACATGTTTATGCAGAGATAGATTCACTTGAACCTAGCCCTATCCGTTCACAACACTATCTTCATAAAACATTGCTATTTGACATTCCTCTCTTTGGAGCATTGGCACTTCTTCTTTTCATCATCCTAAAGAGAGAGAGGGCTTACAGATCATAACATTTTTAAACCCTTTAGCTTTTTTACTAATAATTTTTGTAGTATGGATACTTAGAGATTTACTCTTTTCTAAACACCAAATTCAGGAAAATAGTTTTATAGGAGAGCATAAACGCCATTTCAGACAGACACAACTTTTGGCGATAACTCTTCTACTCTCACTCTTTGCACTTGCTCGTCCTGCCATCACAAATGAAATAAGTAGAGAGAAATTTGATGCAAATGAGTTTATCATCGCTATAGATGCCTCTTTTTCTATGCAGATGAGTGACATAAAACCAAGTCGTTACGAAGTGGCAAAAGAGAATATCATATCTCTTTTGCATAAGGATACAAATGATCGTTTTACTCTCTTTGCTTTTACAAGCAACCCCCTCTTAATCTGCCCTCCAACTACAGATAAAGAGATCGCTATTAGTGCTTTGAATGCCCTAGAACCAAAGTACATTTTAAGTAAAAGCACTTCTATAAATGCTCTTATAAAAAAAGTTTCGCAGATAGAGCAGGAGCATAAATCTCTCATTATTTTTAGTGATGGAGGAGAGGATCATCAACTCAATACCCTCCTAAAAATTGCCAAAAAATCAGCCATAACAGTAAATATCGTAGCAATATCCTCCAAAAAAGGAACAGTTATCACCAAAAATGGCAAGGCACTCAAAGATGAAAAATCTCACCTTATCATCTCTCGTATAAATCCTATACTCAAAGATTTAGCCCAAGAGAGTGGTGGATTTTACTTTGAACTCAATGATAAAAGAGATATTAGCTCAGAGATTTTAACTGCCATGCAAGCACAAAATCTTAATGCAAAAGAGTTAAGTACAGAGGTCATTAGTTATAAAGAGCTTTACTATATCCCCCTTCTTTTGGCGTTTAGTCTTCTTCTTCTCTCTTTAACACGAGCAGAAAAATATTTACCATTTTTGGCACTCACGCTTTTTCTCTCTCCAAACTTTCAAGCAAAAGCCTCTCTACTTGATTTTTACTATGTAAAAATAGCTAAAGAGGCTTATGCCAATGGTGAGTATGAAAAAGCACAGAACTACTTTAAAAAACTAACACCTTCACAATATAGCTATATGTCCATAGCAAACTCTTACTATAAAAATGGGCAATTTAAATATTCACTTCGCTACTACTCTAAAATCAAAAGTACAAACCCAAGCATAAAAAGTAAAATCTTTTACAATATGGCAAATGCTGCCTTTAGACTCAAAAAGTACCAAAGAGCCCATGAGTTTTATAAACAATCTCTTACCTTAGAGTACACAAAAGAGGCATATGAAAATCTTCTTACACTTCTAAAACTCAATAGAACTTCAAAAGTAAATGTAGCAGACATGCTCCCAACTGTTGATAGCAAAAAAGTGAAAAACATCACAAAAAAGATAGATAATAAAAAAGAGAGTAAAGATGAGAGTGGATCATCTTCAGGAAAACAGAGAGATGCACAAGGCTCACAGGGTGGAGCGGGTGGTAAGAGTAAAAAACAGAGTAAAAACTCAGCCATAATCAAGGGCGAAAAAAACGAGTTTAAGATGGGCTACAATGCTTATGAACTCATCAACAAAGGATATGTCAATGAAAAACATCCATGGTAAGTTACTACTTTTTCTTCTACTTATTGTAGTAGAGTTAAGTGCAAAAGAGTCTCCCTTTTGTAGTTATAAAATCAGTAGTTCTAAAGAGAGTGCTGTAGTTCATGAAGCAGTAAACATAAGCTTTGTAACACGACAAAAAATCCACAACGAAGTAATGTTTTTTGATTTTAAGCCCCTTCCGAGTGATGCTTATGAGATCATCTCTATAAAAGAGAAAAGAAGTGAATTTAACTACCATGATGCAAAAAAAGAGTTTGAGTTTTTAGTTATTCCTAAACGAGCTGGAGTTATTAAAGTGGCGTTTGACTTTCGTATACGTAGAGCGAGTGATGATGCTGTGGCACAAGCATATAGAGGGAGTCGAGACAATGTAAAATCTATCCCCACCATCAAGGTACATATAGACACGCCCACAGTACTAATCAATGTAAAAAAACTTAGTAAGAGTGTTGATGCTGTAGGTGATTTCACCTTTGAACTTAAGATGGATAAAACAACTCATGTTAACTCTTATGACAGACTCAACCTTGTCTATACTCTTAAAGGAACTGGGTTTCTTGATAAAGATTTTGAGCCTATAAAAGAGATAGATGGGGTCTCTATCTTTCGTGGTACAAAGATAAAAACACCAAGAGCTACACAAGATGGTTACATCTATCAAAAAGAGTGGAGTTATGCTCTTGTAGCAGATAAAAACTACACTATTCCAACCGTGACACTTAAAACCTACAACTACAAAGATAAAGAGTTTGTAAACAGAGTAACCAAAGCAAGAAAAATAGAAGTTACAAAATTAAAGATAGCAGATTTAGTAGATGATGAAGATATACCAAATAGCAGTATAAATTTTGAAAAATATATTAAATATTTATATAATCTACTTATTTTTATAGCTGGGTTTTTATTTGCCATACTACTTCAATACTTCAAAAGAAAAAGTTCTCCTAAAACAGTATGCTGTCAAGAAATTCATAATACAAAAACAGCAAAAGAGCTTCTGCTAAAAACTACACTTTACATAGATAAAGTTGATTTAAAAGAAGAGATAAAAGCTCTTGAAGAACTTGTTTATAAAAAGAGTGTTCAAAATAATTTTATCACATTAAAGAAACAAATCTTAGCAAAATTAAAACACTCTAAAAGAGTTCAATCAAATTAAATCTTAAATAAATTCAAAGTTATATTAAATAAAAAAGGGTATAATTCATCTAATACATATTTATTCATGGAGTTTTTATCTTAAATGGCATATTCTAATCAAATAAATAAATCAAAAACTTATAATATATTAATTGTAGAAGATTCACCTTCCACAAACCAAACTATATTTCTACTACTATCAGAGATGAAAAACTACAATATCCAGCAAGCATTAAATTTAAAAATGGCAAAAGAGTTTTTGCAAAAAGATGAATATGACTTTATTATCCTAGATCTAAATTTACCTGATGCCTATGGTGAAGAGCTAGTTTATGAGATTAAAAAACTTACAGAGGCAAAAATTATTGTTCTTACAGGTGAAGTCGATATTGCACTACGAGAAAATCTATTTAAAAAAGGAATTTTAGATTATCTAGTAAAAGAGAACTTTTTAGTAAATGCTACAGAGGCTATTAAGTATGCTATTGAATCAACTAAAAAAAATAGTGAAGATACTATCTTAATCATTGATGACTCTACTTTTGTATGCAAACAACTCAAAACTATATTAAATGCCAGAAACTACAATGTTTTATCTACACATACAGCCAAAGATGCCCTAAATATATTAGATAAAGAGAGTGTCAATGCTATTGTACTTAATATGGAACTAACAGATACTGATGGTTTAGATCTTCTACATAAGATTAAAAATATAAATTCACTATCACATGTTCATGTGTTGGTTTTATCTGCTACAAATGATCCTGAAGTAATTAGAGATGCTTTAAAAACTGGTGCGTCTGACTTTATAAAAAAGCCTTTTAATGTAGAAGAGTTTACTCTAAAAGTTGATTTATCTATTTCTATGAATAGAAAACACACGGAAGTTTTATGCTCTCAAAAAATGCTAAGTGAATATAAGGAAGCTGTTGATGAAGGCTCTTTTGTAAGTAAAACTGATGCAAAAGGAGTCATTACTTATGCAAATGAACTATTTTGTCAACTAACTGGATACTCACAAGATGAGCTAATTGGAAGCCAACACAATATAGTAAGACATCCTGATGTTCCTAGCTCTGTTTTTAAAGAGATGTGGCAAACAATCCAAGAGAAGAAAGTTTGGAAAGGTATTTTAAAAAACAGAACTAAAGATGGAAAAACTTATTATGTAAATAGTACGGTAAAACCTATTTTAGATATTGATGGAAATATAATTGAATATATAGCTATTAGAACAGATATAACTACTCAAGAAGCCTATAAAGAGATTTTAGAAAAAGATTTAAATCAAGCTAATAACAATATAGAGTACCTCAAACAATATGAACAAGCAATTGATCAGTTTGTTGCAGTTATTAAAACTGATAAAAATAATCACATAACATATATCAATGAAAACTTTAGTAAACTTAGTGCATATACACAAAAAGAGTTACTTGGAAAAAATTGTTCAGTTTTAAGATCACAAAGACAGATGGATAAAGCTGTATGTGAAACTATTTCTAAACAACTTCAAAAGAGTGAAACAGTTTCTATCCTTTTCGAAAATCTAACAAAAGATAAAGAAACTTACTTTGTAGATACAAAAATATACCCTCTTCAAAATAACGATGGAGAGATCATAGAACATCTTCATCTTATGTATAATGTAACTGAAATTATAAAAATACATGAAGAGCTAGAAGATACACAAAAAGATATTATTTACCGTATGGGTGAAATTGGAGAGAGTCGAAGCCAAGAGACAGGTAATCATGTTAAACGTGTAGCAGAGTACTCTAAACTTCTAGCACTCTTAGCAGGTGTATCAGAAGAAGAAGCAAACTTTTTATATGCTGCATCTCCAATGCACGATATAGGAAAGGTGGCTATTCCAGATACTATTTTGAAAAAACCAGGAAAATTAACTTTTGAAGAGTTTGAAACTATGAAAACTCATTCAGAAATAGGCTATCAAGTTCTTAAAGGTTCAAGTCGTTCTATTCTAAAAACAGCTGCAACAGTTGCACATACTCACCATGAAAAGTGGGACGGAAGTGGATACCCTCAAGGACTAAAAGCTAAAGACATACATATATTTGGTCGTATTACAGCTATCGCAGATGTGTTTGATGCTTTAGGAAGTGATAGAGTTTATAAAAAAGCATGGGAATTAGAAAAAATACTTACACTATTTAAAGAAGAGAAAGGGAAACATTTTGATCCTATGCTCATAGAACTTTTCTTAGCAAACTTAGATGAATTCTTGAAAATAAGAGAAAATTTTCAAGATTAATCTAAAATTATGATCTTTTTTTAACTAAAAAAATCTACTAAGATTTTTTCTAGAAACTCTTTTGAACGATCAGTTTTTTTGATTTTAGCATCAAATATCTCTTTTGTTGATGGATACTTCTCTGAATACTCACGATAGAGTTCACACTTCATATCCATATGCTTATTAAATTCGCCAATCACATCTTCCATCTCTTTCCGAGTAGAGATAAAGCGCATATAGTGTTGAAACATACGTTCACGAGTATCCATAACAATATGCTCATCAAGTTCAGCAGCCATACCTTTAATGTCCCAACGAGAGAAGTAAACGCCACTCTTCACAGGAGGCATCACCTCTGCATAAATTGCTCGTACATAGTCAGGATAATCATCAAATGACTCTTGTGGTGTCTCACATGAGCCATCATCACAGTTATCAAAAGCATGTTTTTTCATCGCCTCAAATTCATTTCTAAAATCGCTTACATCATTTTCATTCATAATTAATCCTTTATAATTTCTTCATATATTTTTTGAGCAAGCTCATCTTTAGAGCTAATATCATTTTTTTCTAGTAAAAAGCCTCGAAGTTTTTCACCCTCTTTTACAATAAAATCACATCTATTATATACTTCTACTATCTCATCTTTAAAATCTAGTAGATCCAGAACAGCAGTTTGAAACTCCTCTTCTATATAAGCACCATCTACATGAGACTTTTTCATATTTGCAACTGTAAAATAAAAATCATCTTCACGGATATTCATCGGAATTATCATTGCATCTATACTATTCGCTTTGATAAGCTTGTTAATCTTTGCAAAAAGGTTATTTGTTCCTGCTTTTTCACCTATGAGACCAAAAAGCTTTGTTTTCTTTGAGATAATATTCTCAGCATTCATTGTCTCGATAGAGTTCATATTTTCACTCACTATTTTATCCCCCATAACTCATTTGCTTCTTCTTCTTCAATACGACAACGTGTACACATCATCTCTCCACCTCGATAGACAAAAGGCATTCCACACTCATCACATCTTTTTATATTAAAACTTACTAATGTCTCTCTTTTTGGTAGATAGAGTTCTTTAAGATTAAATGTCTCTTTAATTGTAAGTGAGTTTGGATCACAAACATCATGGCAAGACGCACACTTAATACAGTTAAGAGCATCAAATGCTATAAAACCACCATATTTATCTGAGCTTAATGCCCCTGTTGGACAGATTCTATAGCACATTTGACAGTTTGTACAAGTAGCTTCATCTAAAACTTTTTGAGAGATAAAAGAGATATCTTCACTCTCTATTATGTGAAATTCATCAGGAACGCCTGCACGTTTCATTGCCATTTTCAAAAGATTTCTTCTATCAGGCAGAGTTTTATCTCTTATGCTCTGTATATCATCTACACTTGCTGTATGTTCACGTAACTCTTCATCTAGTGCTTCTATTTTATTATCAAATTTGTACTTTGCTTTTGCAGCTTCATGAATAGAAATTTTTGAGAGGAACTCTCTTCTATCTGAAGTGTTACTCTCTTCACTATCTACATCTACAGATGACAAATTTTCAAAAGATAGCTGATTTTCAACACCCATAGCTTCAACTAAAAAGCTCACCTCTTCAACTCTATCTTCAATAATTTTAAGATTATGTTTTGCTATTTCACAATCATGACAAGAAGTTTTATCTAACTTAATATCTTTAAATGATAAAAGAGTAAGACTTAAAAGTTCTTCAACACTCAATGCAGCTAAACAAGGTATATTATCTTTTTTACAAGAGAGCTCTTGCTTTTGTGATTCTAAAACAGAAAATATAAAATTCATAGGATTAAAATCATCTAGACTATATGCATCACTTGGGCATGCAGATAAACAGCCCCCACAACCAACACAATCATTAGGTACAAAAGATGGAAGCTGTTCGTTTATTTTAATAGTCTCAACAGGGCAAGCGCTAACACACTCTCTACACTCTGAAAATTTATTTGTTGTACGAACACACTTCGCGATATCTAAGGTTAAAAGGCTCATACTTCGTAGTTACATTTCCCATCTTTTACAGATTCACATAGATACTCATAATCACTCATCATAAACTCTAATGCGAAATCAGCAAGATCAAAATAAAATGCTGTACCAGCTTCACTTTTTACATTGAGTAAAAACATTGGTGCCCACTCTAAAAGATGCTCTTTTAGAAAACTTTGTTGTATTCTTGCTATCTCTTGTGCTGTTTCGATATTTCCATCAAGCATTGCTTTTTTCTCAGCATCACAAAGAACATACATAAATTCAAACTCAATTCCAATATGATCAACACTTACAGCTCTTGCTTTTCCAAGATCAACTCTAAAATCATGTTCATTAAAAAGTTGAAGAACAGGATTTTCTCCTGCTGTCTCCATCATCTGATCTTCTCTTTGGTAAAAAGACTCATAAGGTGTCATATGTAGAAGAAATAGATTAGTAAAATCTACATTAAGATAACTCTCAATGAGAGACTTTTGATCCATCTCACTACGACGTCCCCATTTTGCATAGCTAGGAAAAAATGCCATAATATTTTCATCATTTTCAATAGTTGTTAAAAGCTCTTCATCTACTTCGTTCATAAGTAAACGAGAGAGTAAAGCATAAATATTTATACGTGCTTCTTGATTTGTTAGTAGATCTTGCATTAAAAAAATTCCTTTGGATTATTATAACTTTTTGAGTAATTTATAGTACAAATCAATAAATTACTCAATAAGTCATTTTGAAGGAGTATATCGAAGCACCCCTAAGAGAGTGCTTACGATATAGACTTAAGCGTCTTTAATCTCTACTGCATAAGCTTTGTTTGAAAGCGGAACAGCTGGACGTTTAATATGTTGTGGACGACGTAAAACATCACCAGTTTCAAGTGGACGAGTCAGTTTATCTCTCCAAGCTTGATATGTTTTAAAGTTGTTTTCATAGTTCACTGAAATGTCACCAATTTTATCATCAGGACCAGCTTTCTCTATAATAACTTTTTGGTGCCATGCATGGTTACCTGCAATAGGGTCAGCATGAGTAGGTGCAACAGCATTTTGCCATGAACCTGAAAGACCATCCCACCAGATATTATCAAGATCTTTATTGAACTCTTTAAATCTCCAGATATCATGACGAGGATGAATACCTTTCGTTGGTTTAAGTGTTCCCACTTTACCATCCATTTTCATCTCATAAGTTGGTGAACCGATACCCATTACACCTAGTTTATGCTCAAAGCCTGGAATATCTACAGACTCAACAAGTTTCCAACGACCAGCATGGTGAGAGTTTGCTAGAACACCCGGCATAGTAGCTTCAGTTGGAACAGCCATAGCGATAAAATAACCTGAATCAAGATTAGATACAGTATCTGTAATCTTAACTTTGATAGCATCACCACGTTTAATTCCTAAACGATCAGCATCTTCAGTATTAATCCAAACTGGATTATGATTCTGAGAGATCTCCATAAGGTGCTTAGAGTTTACAGAACGAGTATGAATATTATACGGCAGTCTAAATACTGTATTTAGAGCAAATTCATTATCGTTTTGCATAAAGTCATGGTGAACTTGTGTTACAAGGTGAACCATTTTTTTACGTTCTTCTGCATTTCTAGGGTAGATAGGAATAGCATATTCTGGCCATTTCCATTCAGCAAACCACTCAGAGTAGAACTCTAATTTTTTACTTAATGTATGGAAACCTTCGTGGAATTTACCATCTATCTCAACACCAATAGATTTTTTACGACCATCATGTTCTACCCATAGAGCACCATATTTATCTTGCTCTACATGTTTTCTATCATATTTATGACCATGAGCATATACATATTTACTATCTATTTTAAGCTCTTTTTCTTGTGGTTTATAAACATTTTTCTTTTCAGTCCAAGCACCATGAACACTCATATACTCATAAACTGGGAATTCAGCTTTAGGATACATAGCTTTAGCTTCTTTGAAAAGGTTTGGTAAAAGACTCATAGCTGCATCGAACCATTCAGGAACAGTTACACAACGAGATGGATCTTTTTTACTTGCCCAGTATTTTCTTACACCTAAATCACCTTTTGGATCAATATGATGAACCATGATGTTTGGCCAGAACTCTGACTCTTCCCAAACTTCACCAAGACCAAATTTCATGTGTGCTTCAAGTGTAGCACGAGTTGGATCTTTTGGTTTCCATCCCATTCTTTCAGCTGCAACACGTACAACTGCTTGACGGAACTCTATACGTTGTTCTGGTTTAGATGGAGTTGACTGTTGATCATTTCTCTCACCTGCAAGTCCAACTGGAAGAATATAATCACAATACCAGTTAGTCTCAGACCAAGTTGGAGAGAGATTAAATGTAAGTTCAACTTTCTTCTCATCTTTAAGAAGCTCTATCCAACGGAAGCCATCTGGGTTAATCCATACTGGATTGTACATACGTGGAAACCATACTGAAAGTTTTGTAGGGATATTAAGCCCTTTTTTCTTCCATTTTTGTTGCCACTCTGTATCCATAAGAAGGTGAGGCATTAACATACTCATCTCATATGAAGAGAGTGGGTACTCTGGTGGCCATGCAATCTCATTCCAAACATCAACTTTCGCTGGACGTTCACCTGATACAGTTGATTTCTCACCTTTACCAGCTACAGAAATTTCATGCCAATGGTGCCATGAAGTACCACCAATATCACCACGAAGAGCTCCACGAAGTGCTAATGTTAAGAAACCAGCACGAGCGATCATCCAACCACCACGGTGAGCGATAGGACCTGAACGCCAGATGTAAGTAGCAATTTTGTCACCTGCATTGATATACATATCGAAAAGTTCATCTAGTTTATCTTCATAACCCTCAATCTTACACTCTTTAGTAACAAACTCTTTTGTGTAAGGTGCATACATCTCTTTAAGCATTTCAATGAATGATTTATAAGATTTATCTTTTGGCATAGTTTGAATATATCCATACTCATTTTTGAGTTTTTTGATATAAGCAGTATCTGCCATTAATCTATCCCAGTTAATCCAGTTCTCAACGAACTCATGATCAACTAAATCTTCACCATTAATATCTTTCTCATGTAAAACACGATTTGCAAGATAAAGATAAAGAGCTGTCTCTGTACCTGGCCATACTGGCATCCAAAGGTCTGCAATACCTGCAGAGTTTGAAAGACGTGGATCAAGAACAACCATCTTAGCACCATTAGAACGTGCTTCAGCAATAAGACCTGCTGATTGTTGGAAGTAGTGACCTGCATCTGCAGCATGAGATGATTGTAAAAATACTAACTTAGCGTTTTTCCAATCTGGTGAGTTTCTATCATCATTTGCCCACTGAATAGAGCCTTGACGAGCACCAGCAGAACAGATGTTTGTATGAGAATCATATCCATCACAACCCATAGAGTGTGGTACACGGTGACCGAAACCATTCTCATTTGGACGACCAACATGGTACATCATAGATTTTTTACTCATCTCATCACCAACAGCTAATGTATCGTGCATTTTCTTACCGATAGTAGCCATCGCTTCATCCCAAGTAGTACGGATCCATTTACCATCACCACGTTTAGAACCTGGAGCTCTTTTTAGTGGGAAAGGTATACGATCTGGATCGTACATTTGCGATAAAGTTGCATAACCTTTTGCACAGTTACGTCCACGAGAACCATCATGAAGAGGGTTACCCATGTATTTTTTAACATTTAGTTTACCCTGCTCAAATTCAGATGTTTTTACCCATGCAGTAAGTCCACAACCAGCTTCACAGTTTGAACAAACTGTAGGAACGATTGTGTAATCATTTACTTGAATACCATCTGGGTTAGATTCACTACGAACACCATGGCGTTCAATACCACCACGTTTCCAGTCTGTACCATCTAACTCTTGAAAACTATTCCACTCTTTTACATCTGGATAAAAGCTAAGTGAATCAGGAGTATTTGTAAACTTTGATGATTCTACTGACTCAGCAATCACATTTGTTTCAAATACACCTTTTGCAATAGCCACACCAGCAACGCTAAATGCAGCACCTTTTAAAAATGTTCTTCTACTTTGTAAATACATTAATATATTCTCCTTAACTCATCGGTAATAATTGTGGAATAATTAGCCAAACGTGTTTTACCACTGCTAAACCCACTAATGCTAAAATCGCAGCAAGTTTTAAAATAGCGTCGCTTTTTGATGCACGAGCTAATGCGATAAGAATCATCGGTAATAAATATGCTGTCCATTGACCTAACCAGAACATAACTGCATATGGTCCATCACCCTTAACATACTCTAATACAGCCGCTACTTCTTCTGCTTTCATTGGTCCAAATACATACTCAGACATATAAAGAATAAACGCCATAAATGCACTTAGTGCTAAAACATTAGAAAGACTTCTTTTTGCTTCCCAATTAAGTTTTGTACCTAAAAGAATCATAAATGCAGATCCTGAAAGAAGTGCTGCAAAAACCATTTGAGCTGACTCTGTTGGCATCTGCCATAACTCACGTGCCGTACACTGAGACATAAGACCTGCAGTATAAAGTGTAACTGGTATTGCTAATGCAACTACCCATGGTAAAGCTTTATCAAATGCAGCATTATCTTTCTTAACAAATGATAAGAATGCAAGTAGGAAAAGTAGTCCAACAAATGCTGTCGCCATCCATGCACCAACTGTAATAGCTGAAGTTAAATGAGGATAGAAAAATATGTGCCACATTCTAAATGGTTGATGTAAATCAGCCAGAGTGAATAATAGGAATATATGAATAAATACAATCGCTACAACCGTAGATGGAAATCTTAGCTTTCCAACTTGATCAGGATGGCGTTTAAGTAAAAGGAAAAGCATAAAAATGATACCAGTACCAATACTTTTTGCCCACATATTTACCGTTACTAACCAAGGCCAAACTATCCCTGGAACTGCTACGTCTAGTGTTACTACAGCGTGTGTCGCTGCTAATGTTTCATGTACCATTAGTGATGCCCTCCTACTGGAAGTGTTGTAATCTTGTTAAATAAGTTATAACCTTCTTCTCTTTTTGAAGCTAGAGGATTAAGGTTAACATTACCGCCGCCAACATAGAAGTGGTGAGGATCAGTTCCCTTCTCAGGTTTACGAACTTGTACATTTCCTTGATTTTGCATAATATATTCAGAAATATTTGATTTTGGATCTTCAAGGTCACCAAAGATATTTGCTCCAACAGGACATGCAACAACACAAGCTGGCATCATAGATGATGCGATACGGTGTGCACAGTAAGTACACTTATCAGCAGTCTGTGTTTCAGGGTCAATATAGATAGCTCCATAAGGACAAGCCATAACACAACCTGCACAACCAATACATCTAGTTTTATCAATATTAACAATACCATTTTCAATGTAATGAAGAGCAGATACTGGACAGATTCTTTCACAAGGTGCATTCTCACAGTGATTACATCTTAGAGGTGTAAATGTTCTTTTAGTTTCTGGAAAAACTCCAACGTCTACATATTTAACACGTAATCTCCATGTACTAAGTGGTACTTCATTTTCCACTTTACATGCGATCTCACAACCTTTACAACCCATACACAGGTGTAAATCAACTAGGAAACCTAATTGCATATATTCTCCTTTGGCCACTAGGGCTTATTTAGATTTATAACTACGACTAATTTATATTAAAAGAAGCCCTTATGCACGGCATTAGGAGCTTTTTTTACTGTTCTAATATTAGCTAAGTAATCTTAAAAAAGATATAAAGAGTGATAAAAATTTGATATTAAAAGAAGATGTGAGTAAATAAGCAATACTAATATTATAGTACTACTTATCTATAAGATTTTATGAATTTAAGCGTACACGAACTGACTGTTCATGAGCTGTTAAGCCTTCAGTATTTGCGATAAGAGCACACTCTTCTCCTATCTCATTTATGGCCTTATGACTAAAAGAGATAATAGAAGTTTTTTTCATAAAATTTTCAACTCCTAATGGAGAGTAAAATTTTGCAGTTCCACCAGTAGGCAGAGTATGATTAGGTCCAGCCACATAATCACCTATAGCTTCAGGAGTGTTATGTCCTAAGAAAATTGCACCAGCATGTTTTATAAAAGGAAGAAGTTCAAAAGGACTCAGAGTAGCTACCTCTAAGTGTTCAGGAGCGATATCATTCATGAGTTTAACAGCTTCATCCATATCTTTTGTCACAATAATAGCACCACGCTCTTCAATAGACTTTCTAGCTATCTCTTGACGAGGAAGTTTTACTAACCAGTTCTCTATCTCAACTTTAACAGCATCAGCAAGCTCTTGTGATGGTGTGATAAGAATAGAACTTGCCATCTCATCATGCTCAGCCTGAGAGAGCAGATCTATGGCTAAGTGATTGGCGTTTGCACTATCATCAGCTAAAATACCTATCTCACTAGGCCCTGCAATCATATCTATGTTTACTTCACCAAAAACCATCTTTTTTGCAGTTGCAACAAAAATATTTCCCGGTCCTGTAACTACATCTACCTTAGGAATAGACTCTGTTCCATAAGCCATAGCAGCGATAGCACTCGCCCCTCCAACCTTATAAACCTGAGTAACTCCACATAAGTGACAAGCAGCTAAAAGAAGCTCATTTGGTTCATTATCTGGTGTTGGAGTACATACAACTATATTTTCAACACCAGCAACTTGGGCAGGAATAACATTCATTAAAAGAGAAGATGGGTAAGCAGCCTTCCCTCCAGGTATGTAGAGCCCTGCACTATCAACAGCAGTCACTTTTTGCCCTAAAATAGTTCCATTATCCTCTGTATCAAACCATGACTTTGGTTTCTGTTTCTCATGGTAAGCTTTTATTCTATCATATGCTAAATGTAGTGCTGATTTTAGTTTAGGCTCTAAAACATCATAAGCTTTACTCATAGAGTCTGTAGAGATTTTCAAATCTTCATCTGTAACTGGAGTCCAGTTATCAAACTTAGATATATGCTCTTTTAAAGCACTATTTTTCTCATTTTTAATCTCATTGATTATGTTTGAAACTATAGCACCAACATGCTCCATATCCATCTTTCCACGACCTAAAATCTCTTGGAAACTCTCTTGAAAACTATTTTCATCTGTGTTTATAAATATCATTTGAACTCTCTTTATTTTTTAAACTCTAATTTTGCTTTTGACATTGATTTAGTCAAATGTTTTATTGGAACGAATCCTACTAAAGGGTGGGATAATGGCTCACCATCTGCTTTTAAAAACCATATTGCAGGTATTCCTGGTGTATTGTATCTGTAAGCAACTGGAAGATTTGCATCATGAACCACTACCACAAAATTTTTCTCTAGATCTTTTAAAATACCCTTATCAATTAAAACTTCTTTTTTTAATTTAACACAATACTTACAACTATTTCTTCCAACTAACATAAAAATAGGTTTTTTCAACTTTTGAGAAACCTTTTGAGCTTCAGAAAGATTTGTATAGTATTTAAAATCTACATTTAACTTATATGGTAATTTAGCGAGTCTCATATTTTCGATCATCTCTTTCATATCTTCATCGACAATAACTAAGGCTCTATCTAATCCCTCTAAAAGTATATGACCATCATATGAACGTTGCTGATAGAGTAAACTTCCATCTGGTGCTAAGAACCATAAAGAAGGTGTTGTAGGTTTTATAATATTTTTTGGAATAAAATCTGATTTATCACTATAAGAGACAATAGCTATAAAATTTTTGTTAATATTTTCAACAGCAACCTCGTCTTTTTCAATTTTTTTTACAATATCATCACTATGATTACTCACTACAAAGAAGATAGATTTTTTAGACTTTTCTGCTTCTACAACTGCTTCTGGAAATGTTTTCATCCAATGAATAGTTTCTGCATTCAAAGAAGTAGCAACTAAAAGAGCAATAAGTATTACTGATTTAAACATATTTTTTTACCTTTTTTAAGAGTTCTTTCGAACATAGATCAGCACTTTTGTCTGTTACATCGATTACAATATCTGCAAGTTTAAGATACTCTGGTCGTCTCTGATTATAGAGTTCTTTAGCTTTTTTCAAATCTGCTAAAAGTGGACGTTTTTTAAGTTTTTTTATGGCGTTTGGATGAGCTTTAATTCTTTTAATTATAGCATCAAAAGGCGAATCTAGAAGGACTACAGTACCAATCTTTTTGAGATTTTTCTGTTTGTAAAAACCACCACCAGTTGATATTAAAGTGTTTTTCACACTCTCTTCTAACCATTTTGCTACATCTCTTTCTAATCTTCGAAAGTACTCTTCACCCTCTAGATCAAAAATATTTTTTATCTTTCTATTTTCCATACTTTCGATTAAATCATCAGTATCAATAGTCATATATTTAGAGTTTTTCACTACTTCTCTAGCTACACTCCCCTTACCTACACCCATAAAGCCTATTAAAATAATATTTTTACGACTCGGCATTTAGTGCCTCCCTGCATTGAACTTTTAGAACTGCTAACAATTGGCACTTCCTGCTTTAAAAAGACTCATATCAAAGTCTGGTTTAGTTTTTATCGTTTTTCTATATACAGATGCTGGAGCTAACACATTAAACTCTAAAATCAACATACTTATTATGAAATAACTAGCGGCTGGAACTAAAAGTTTTGGCATATAAAAAGCAAATACAAAACCAATTATAGACAAAATTAGTAACACAAACTGTATCTTTGCCAAATCTTTATCTATCATCTCATTTATAGTTGGAATTTTCATATACCCCATCCCATTGAGATGAAACCAGACAAGAAAAGGAACTATTTTGTAAAGCATCCCTATCATTATGGAGAGAACAAATCCTCCACCTATTAAAATGGCTACCATTACTATGTACTCATGTTTAAAAAATTCGTCAAATATCCAAAGAAAAGAGCCTAAAGTTAGAAATACACTTGCAGCTCTCCAGTACCAAACAGTCACATCACTTACTGGGCGTTTACGTTTGTTAAACTTCAACCAAACAGTTGTAGCAAATGCCCAAAAAAATGTAGCTATCCAAAGTTTTGCATAGAGAGAGTACTCTTCATAAAAGCTATTAAACCCTAGCCAAATAACAAGTCCTATACTAATGAGAACAACTACTCTTTTTTTACAAAATCGTTTAAAGTGCGGTGCTACATAGAACATAGGTAGTACTTGAAATGCCACTCCAATTATGAGTAGTCCACAAAACCCAAATATCGCCCATACACTATGGATATTTGCATATATGTGATGCCTTGGACCTATATCTCCTGTTGCATATTCAAAAAGCATCATCAGACCTAACAATGTTATAAAAAAAGCAAAAATCAGACTTGCACTCATCCCTTTTACAGTAGCTGTAAAATTGCTAACACCTCTCAAAGCATTGGCTATGGAGAGTATCATCAGGAAAAACCCACCGCCTAAGAGTAGATAAGAGAGAGTAATAACATTATGAATAGTAAACTTCAATCCTACAATCATACTCAAAAGCCCTACACTTAACATAATATGAGAGATCGTAGTAACTAACTGAACCTTCAATATTTTTGTTCCTGTCAAGACAGGAAGCATCTGAGTTAAAGCACCAAATATTACAAAAGAGAAGAGACCTATCGTAATAGCATGAGTAATGATAATAGCATCTATGGAGTATCTATTTGTAAGTATTTCACTACTGCTTAAAAGCATTAAAATTCCAGCGATAACACCAAAAAGTGGTGCAGTTAGAAAAAATCTAAGGGGTGCTGATATAGGTGGAGCTTGATCTACAGATAAACCATTAAAATTCAATTTATTAACTTCCTATTCTATTACGATAGAGTCCATCATAGCGATTATTCGCTCAGACTCTGAACTGAGGTGTTGCTGAGCCATAGGGTAAAGCATCTGTTCCTCTTTCATATTGTGCTGTTGCAGAAGGATCATTAGTGTTTCACTTACACTAAAAAATTTATCTTTATCATCTGATGTTATCGATTCAAGAAGCCCCTGCATTAAATTTCTCATCTGCATATGTTCAAGTCGCATCATCGCTGTTGGACCCTCTGTCATACCAGTTTTAGCTTCAAACTCTGCAAACATGACACGCTCTTCCATTTGAAAGTGATGTTCCATCTCTTCTAAAAACTCTTCTGTCAACTCTTTTGCATCTGCTAATGAGTTTCCTGCTTTCTCTTCCATCTTTGCAAATATCTCATCGCATTTTCTATGATCTGATGTTAAGTACTCTTTTATTGTGCTCAAATTAATTCCTAAGTTTTTTAATAAATATTTCGACATTATATATAAATAAGATAATTTACAATTTAAACCACCATTTAATAAGTAAGGGTATAATTCCTTTACATTAAATAAAAGAATAGGTTTACTATGAAAAATAAAAAGTTTATTACATTAGGGTTTGCATCTGTCGCCCTCTCTATGGGTCTTCTCTTCTCCTCATCTCTTTTTGCTCAAGCACCTCAAAAACATAGTGAAGAGTCAAGACTACAATCTCTTGCTAAATTTACAAAAGTACTCAGTATCGTTGAACAGTATGATGTTGATGATGTTACTATTGAAGAGCTTATAGATAAAGCACTCGATGGAATGATGAAAAATCTCGATGCACACTCAAACTATCTTACAAAAAAAGATTATAAGCGCCTAACAGTTCAAACAAATGGCGAATTTGGTGGTTTAGGAATTACAGTAGGAATGAAAGATGGTGCTTTAACTGTTATATCTCCTATTGATGGAACACCTGCTGATAAAGCTGGACTAAAATCAGGTGATATCATCTTAAAAATAGATGATAAATCTACTATTGGCATGACGATTGATGAAGCTGTCTCATTAATGCGTGGGAAAGTGGGTGATCCTATCGATGTAACTATAGTTCGTAAAGGAGAGATGAAGCCACTCTCTATTCATATAGTACGTGGTGTTATTACTATAGAGTCTGTACATACTAAACTTATTGGTGATGATATTCTCTACATTAGAGTAGCTAGTTTTGACAAAAAAGTAGCAGAAGATGTGGCTACTGCTATTAAAAAATATAAAGCTAGAACTAAAGGTATCGTCTTAGATCTTAGAAATAATCCGGGAGGACTTCTAGATCAAGCTGTTAATTTAGTTGATATATTTGTAAATGACGGTAAAATTGTTTCTCAAAAAGGTCGTCATGAAGATGATTCTAAAGCGTATTTTGCTTCATCATCAGCGACATTAACGAAAGTTCCTCTTGTAGTTCTTATCAATGGAGGAAGTGCAAGTGCTAGTGAAATTGTAAGTGGTGCTCTTCAAGATCATAAACGTGCTGTTTTAATAGGTGAAAATACTTTTGGAAAGGGAAGTGTTCAAGTTGTACTTCCTATCACAGAGGATGAAGCTATTAAACTTACGATAGCAAGATACTACCTTCCAAGTGGTAGAACTATTCAAGCTGTTGGTGTAAAACCTGATATTGAAGTACTTCCAGGAGAGATGAAAACTCATAAAAACGAGTTTGCAATTAAAGAAGCTGACCTTAAAAAGCACCTCCAAGAGGAGCTAGAGAAAGTTGATGGCAAAAAAGATACAAAAAAAGAAGAGAAAAAAGCTGATACAAAAGAGAAAAAAGATATAATCACGCCAGAAATGATGACAAAAGATAATCAACTCAAAATAGCAGTCGATATTTTAAAAGCTTTAATAATAACAAAAGGATAAATAGTATGGAAAAGAGAGAGTTACTTTACGAAGGGAAAGCTAAAAGACTTTTTTTAACAGATGATGAAAACTTAGTAATTTCAGAGTTCAAAGATGACTTAACAGCATTTAATGGTGAAAAAAAATCTAGTGAAGCTGGAAAAGGTGCACTTAACAATAAAATAAGTACAGAACTTTTTAAACTACTAGAGGCAAATGGAATCCCTACTCACTTTGTAGAGATGCTTGATGATAACCATATGCTACATACAAAAGTAGATGTTATTCTAATTGAAGTTATTGTTCGTAATATCGCAACTGGTTCTTTAAGCCGTAACCTTGGTATAGAAGATGGAAAAGTTCTTCCTTTTACTCTAGTTGAGTTTGATTATAAAGATGATGATTTAGGTGATCCTAAACTTAATGACCAACATGCACTTATCTTGGAGTTAGTAGATCATCAAGATGAACTTGATAAACTTCGTCGTATGGCTCGTCAAGTAAATGACATTCTTAAACCTTACTTTGCAGAAAAAGGTCTTAACCTTGTTGACTTTAAACTAGAGTTTGGAAAAGATGCAAGTGGAAATATCATTCTTGTAGATGAAATTAGTCCTGACAACTGTCGTTTTTGGGACATAGAGTCTGGTGAGAAGATGGATAAAGATAGATTTCGTCAAGGTTTAGGTGGGCTTACAGTAGCTTATGAGCAAGTATTAAACCGAATTCTCGGTAAATAGAGCAAGGCGGCATGGGCTTCCTGCCGAAGGAAACCCAGTGTTAACGTAAGTAACAGAATTACTTCTGATACTGTAATAAATAAAATAATTTTAGGAAAATAGTAATGACAGCAATAGTAAATGTATCTTTAAAAGCAGGTGTTTTAGATTCTCAGGGTAAAGCAGTGCATCATGCACTTGATTCACTTCACTTTTCTGGTGTAGAAGATGTTCGTGTTGGAAAACAGATCGTACTTAAACTTACAGAAACAGATAAAGAAAAAGCTATGGTTGAAGTCACTAAAATGTGTGAAGAGATTTTAGCAAACACAGTAATCGAAGACTACAAGATAGAGCTAATCTAATGAAAGTAACAATTCTTCAGTTTCCAGGAACTAACTGTGAGTATGATACACAACATGCATTTGAAGAGCTAGGAGCTACGACTGAAATAGTTTGGCACAAGTCAGAAACGATTCCAGCAGATACTAAGCTTTTAGTTGTTGCAGGTGGTTTTTCATATGGTGACTACTTACGTTCAGGTGCTATCGCTAAATTTTCTCCAGTTATGAAAGCTGTAGCTGAGTATGCAAACAATGGCGGAAAAGTTCTTGGTATCTGTAATGGTTTTCAAGTTCTAACAGAAGCGGGTCTTCTTCCTGGTGCACTCAAACGTAATGATGGTTTACACTTTATCTCTAAACATCACACTTTAAAAGTAGAGAACAATGATAATATTTTTCTTGAAAAATTAAATAAGGGCGATGTAGTAAATATTCCTATCGCACACCATGATGGAAACTATTTTATAGACCCTGATGGATTAAAAGAGCTTTATGCTAACAATCAAGTTCTTTTAACATACTCAGATGAAGAGGGTAGTGTTCAAAACCCTAACGGTAGTGTTGACTCTATCGCTGGCGTTTGTAACAAAAATAAAAATGTATTTGGTCTTATGCCTCACCCTGAACGTGCTATGGAAGCTATTTTAGGTTCTGATGATGGCGTTAAGATGCTAGAAGGCTTTTTGGCATCGTAATGAAACTTCTTTTACTTACTCTTGTGTTTCTTACTTCACTTTATGCAAATAAAGTCATCTATCTAAGTTATGATGAGATACCACAGAGAGTAATTAAAGGTGAAATTTTTCCACTTACATTGAAATCACTCTCTACAGTAAGAGGAAGTGATGAAATTGAGTATAATTTTTCAAATGCAAAAGGCATTGAAATACTCTCTCCTCTCCCTACTCGAGTTAAGAAGGGAAAATATTTCTATGATACATTTTATGCATTAAGTACTCAAAAAGAGGCTAGGCTTCCAGATGTTAATGCAAGTTTATTAACAGATGTAGAGTATGAACCTACTATTATTTCTGGTCAAAAACTCAATGTAATTACCCTCAATCCAAAGAAAAATTTCTCTAATATTATTGCAAACAGTTTTGTAATTTCTGAGTACAAAACCACCTCTTATGATAAGACACACAATATTATTGTTTTAGTAGGTTCTGCAACAAATGCAAACCTTAAAGCGATGCATTTTCAAGATATCAAAAAACAGGGTATAGAATCAATCACAGACTCTTATCTTGATTCAAAAATAACCTATTTTTTAATCATTGATAAAA
>Ga0256826_1000359_pt1 | contig 27352 bp, 27 predicted proteins | sample CV79metaG_FD_185975 | JGI IMG/M metagenome (GOLD analysis project Ga0256826, IMG submission 185975) | Hydrothermal vent microbial communities from East Pacific Rise, Pacific Ocean - CV79 | ecosystem: Environmental > Aquatic > Marine > Hydrothermal vents | place: Pacific Ocean: East Pacific Rise...
AAAAATATCTTATGAAGATGAGATAGTTGATAAAGTGATAGAAGATGAAAAAATAACACTTCTTAAAACTAAAAAGTTAGAGATTAAAAACCCTTTTCTTATCTTTGGTGTAGGAATAAAGCCAAATATAAAAGATTTTAAAGATACACTAGCATCTAAAAAAGGGATTTTAACAAACCTTTATATGCAAACGCAAGATGAAAATATCTATGCAGTTGGTGAGTGTGCAGAGGTTGAAGAGTTAAACTTTGTAGCAGGTCATGTTAAAGAGTGTACACTTCAAGCTGATTGTGCTATTTCACATATAGTGCAAAAAGAGCTTCAAAAATTTGAACTTGAGATTAGTATAGATATGTTAAAAGTTGGAGAGTTTGATTTAGTTGAAGTAAACTCCCCAAAACATAAAGGGGATTGTGAAAAAGTACTTATCAGCTCAAAAGAGGATGCTCGAATAGATGAATACTTTTTACAAGAGAGTAAACTCCAACGCTTTATAGGGATAAACTCCAATGTAGATGTTGGCTACATCCAAACACTCATACAAAACGAAGAAGAAGTTGATATAAACTACCTTTATGAAAACAGATTGGTGGGTGAGAGAGGACGGCTTATATGTAGTTGTGAGCATATCTATCAGCAAGATTTAGTAGATATAGTTGTGCAAAATGGTGTAAACTCATTTGAAGAACTTGGAGCTTTTAGTGAAGCTGGTCGTGTATGTGGTAGATGTAAAGTTATGGTTGAGGATATTATAGAAGATTCTCAAAAACTGATAGACCCAAATATGCCACATAAAACCCCTCAAGATATAGCAAGAGAAAAAGAGATTGCTAAAGTTCAAAAGCGTATAGAGAAGTTTAACTCCATAAATCCACGCAACACTCTTACAAGTGAAAACCTAGAAGATGCACTAGACTCCCTAGAGATTGCAAAATCGGAAGTAAATAGCTGGATTTCAATGGTAACGGCAAATATGCAACTCCATCCGAACTTTGAGAATGTTGTTGAAGATGGTATAAAAACACTTAATCGTGTCCCTATCGTTTGGTTAGAGTTAGCTGATTGTAGTGGAAATTCTGAAGCATTTATCAAGTCTGCAAATCCCTCTATCGAAGAGTTAATATTTGACTATATCTCTTTAGATTACCATGAACTACTTATGAGTGCAAGTGGTGACCAAAGTGAGTCCATCCTAGAGGATATTATCCAAAATCAAAAGGGTGAGTATATTCTAATAGTTGAAGGTGCTATCCCTATGGCAATGGATGGTAAATACCTTCGCATAGGTCCAAAAGGGGAAACAGGTATAGAACTACTTAGAAAATGTGCAAAAGATGCTGCACTTGTTTTAGCTGTTGGTTCTTGTGCCTTAGATGGTGGGATAGTAGCAGCCGAGCCAAATCCAACTGGAGCCGTTGGTGTTTCAGAAGCACTCAATCGTAATGACATTATCAACCTCCCTGGATGCCCAACAAACCCAACAAACATAGTAGGAACACTTCTTTCATATCTTATGTTTGAAGAGCTTCCTGAGCTAGATAAATTTAACCGTCCATTATGGGCTTATGAGGGCAGAGTTCACAACAACTGTGAGCGTAGAGGTCATTATGATTTAGGTGAGTTCGTTCAAGAGTGGGGAGATGAGGGAGCAAAAAAAGGTTACTGCCTTTTTGAGATGGGATGTAAAGGTCCCTATGCAAATGTAAATTGTCCCACAATGAAGTTCAATCAAGGAACAAGTTGGCCTGTTCAAGCTGGACATGGTTGCATGGCATGTACTGAAGTTGGCTTTGTAGATAAGTTTGCAAATGAGAGAAAATATGTTCAGAAATAGAGAGTAATATGAGAATTTATTTAAAATTCTCATATACTTTTAATGTCGTAAAATAATCGATTTAAACTCTTCTTTATCTATATCATTGATAAATTCAACATCTGGATTTATACTTAATATCCGTCTTATTCCACTGCCTCTGCCAGTATAAGGTAAAACATCATTACATATACGGTCTAAAGTTTGGTTTCTTCTTATTGTATTTCCTAATTTAATTTTTTCAACTGTTAATGAGTTAAATAATTTTCCGGGACTTGTTATCTCTAGTCTATTATTAAAAATAAATATTTGTATTGGTTTATTGATTTGATAATCTCGATGTATTAAAGTATTCACAATCAGTTCCCCTAAAACTATCTCATCTATTTCCAATATACCATTAGAGTTAAAGTTTTCATCTTCTTGCTTACTCAATAAATTACTTTTTAGAAAACTCATACTTTCATTATATAGTGTTTCAAAATCACCATAAACTCTTTTTTCAGAGATATATTGAGTTACTGATATATCATCTCCTCTAAAATAACAACAATCTATATAAAATGATTTATTATATTTTTGAGGATTTATTCCAAAAATAAGATTTCCAGATAGTGTCAAATAATCTTCTTTCATTAAGTCGAAATTTTGCAACAATATTTTTAAATCTAGTTTATTATTTTGCAATTCTATATATAAGCTCTTATCAAATTTCTCTAAAAATTTATAAAAAAGTTGCATATTTAAATCATTTATATCACTATTATTAACTTTTCCTTCATCTGGAAATAACCTTTTAGATTCAGCAAATAATCTTCTTAGTTCCTCTTGTGAAATTTTCTTTTTATCTGAACTAGATTTAATATAATAATCTCCACTACTTGTAGCATAAGGTTTACTAATCCCATTTTGAATAGAAACTATAACTATTTTTGCATCACCTATTGAAATATTTTGTATTAATGGGTGAATTGGTGGTTTGACATTATCATTGGCAACATTGCCAATAAGTTGCCCTAACAACTCGATTTCTTTACTATTTAATCCTTTTATTTCTCCATCATCAGCCACACCAAAAATTAAAATACCACCTTCGGCATTTGAAAATGCAACAAACTCTTTTGCTAAATCTTTACTACTTACAGATTTGACTTTAAACTGAGTATAACTATCTTCCCCATTTGAAATTCTTTCAATTAGCTCTAATGTTTCCATAAATTATATATATTCCTTCTTTTATCAAAGGCTTCTTCTCCACCTTCCATTATATTTATAATATTGTCTTGTATATTATGATTATCTATACTACCCACTCGTATATTAATTTTATTTTCTTCATAATTACACACTATTATCTGTTCACAGTCACCTAATACTGGTATGTTTGAATTGTGTGTAGCAAATATAAATTGTGTTTTATTTTTAAGTTTTATTAACTCTTTTATGACCTCTTTGTATATTGTTTGATTATCTAAATCATCTTCAGGTTGGTCAATAATAATTATATCATTCTCCTGTTGTGTTAAAATAAATATAATTAATGCAGATGCACGTTGACCTAAAGAATGATTTACTAATAATTCATCATTATAAAATATTTCAATTTTATTTGATACTTGAAAAGTAAGAAGTGATGAAAGTGAGTTAAGAAATTTTTCTTTAAATACTAGTAGCTTATTTCCACCAAATGATATATTATCTAAGTTATTATATATCTCTATACAATCTTTATATTGAATTAATTTTTCATAATCCACTTTTGACAATCCACTACCACTAAAAATATTTTTTAAGTATTTATTAAAAGTGGCTTTATCCCCTTTAAATTCGGCTTTTAATTTAATAGATGATTTATTCTGATTTATAGAATTTATTCCATCTTCAATTAATCTAAATTCATCTAAATATAAACTGTTTAATTCTGAAATCAGTGTTATTAAATTAGTAGATAAACTATTTTTTATATTTGATAGTTTTTCAATTTCTTTTAACATTAATTCTTGTGAATTCAAGGTTTTTGTATAGTGAATAAAATCATCTGCTCTTAAATTATCAGGAAGATTTATATTTCTTTGAATTTCTAAAAATGTATCATTAAAATTCTTATATTTTTCTTTGAAAGAACTATGCAAAGAATTTATATCTTTAAAACTAGATGTTAAAGTATTTAGCTGTGTAGAAATATTTAAGAATGTATCTCTACTTGTATCAATAATTTTATAAAGACTATCAAATATTTCTTGATTTTCTTTAGATTTATATTGCTTTAAATTCTCAAAAAAGTTATTTTCTTCATAGGTCTTTACGAAACTATTTGCATCATTCCTAAACTCTTGTAAATCTTTTATTATATTTGAAAAATTTGAATCATCTTTATTAAATTCCATCTGTTTTTTTAATTTTTCTTCAATATTATGTTTTTTAAACTCTTCTATCTTTAATTTTAACTCTTCTATCTTTTTTTGAACTTCCTCTTTTTTATCATCTAAATTGTCATATTGTTTTATATTTTCTAATAAAGATTTTATCTCTTGTTTTTTCATCTCAATTTTAGATTTAATATCTTTTGTTTTATCCCCAATAAATTTATTTATTAAATCATTTTCATAGCCATCTTTATAGCTTGATAAATCTTTTTGTCCGAAATATAGAGGTTTATTAAGAAGTGAAAAAATATCAAGATTTTTTATCTCATCATCTTTTTTAATCTCTATACTATGTCCATAAACTCGTTCAATTATATATTCATTATTATAGCTATCAAAAGCTTTTATCGTTATTTTCCCTGCACTACCTAATAACTTTTCTATTAAATTATTTTTATATTTATAATCGGCATTTTTATCTGTAAATTCTAAATTTAATCCATATCGAATAGCTTCAATAACAGAAGATTTTCCACTTCCACGAACTCCTACAAAATTATTCATTGATGATGATAATTCAATAGTTTGTCCATCTAATTTCCCACCATTGAAAGAAATTGATTTTATATAAGAGTTTTCAGTTTTAGGTTTTTCTTTTTTTACTCTATACTCTTTATCTTGTAATGCAAATTTAACTGCTTCAAAATTATAATCACCAATCTTAATATATGATTTTTCACCTTTACCAATTTCTTCTATTTTTTTAGGGTCTGAACCTTCAATAAGAGCTAATTCTTTTTTTAAATGTTCTCTGCCATTATTTGTTTTAGATTTTTGTAAGGCTATAACATTTGTATAAAATAGTTTGTTCTTACTAAGTTGTTGAACTATTCCACCTTTTAACTCTTTAAAAAATCCACTATTATTATCAACATGAGCTAGAATAATAAAATAATCTCTACCATTTTGTTTATATATTTCTAGTTTTTTAATTGTTTCTATAAAATCCGTATTAGTTTTACCATTTTTTGTAGCAAAATTTTCTTGCCCTTCTGAAACCGAATTTAAAAATTTATTAATAAAATCTTCATCTGTTTTATTGGCATACCATTTTTCATTAAATACTATTAAAGCATGAATACCATTGGCACCCTCTTTTATATTTAATTCAACACCTGCTAGTAAATAGCCATTTTTAAACTCTTTTTTTAATTGTTTAAATTCATGTTTGTTAAATTTATTATGATTTGTGATAATCCCAACAGAAATATTTTCTTCTTTTAATTTGTTTACATAAGAACTATAATAATAATTTTCATCCTCATTATATTTAAATTCTTTATCACTATTTGTATGTAAATGACAATCAAACCTTACCCATTTAGAGCCATTTTCAAATTTATTACTCATTTTATAATCCTTATAGATTGTAAATTCATTATTAATACATTTTATCTAAAATTCGATTCAATATTTATTGATAATAAAAATTCAAAATATTATGATAAAATAATAATTATAAGAGGCAAAAAAATGAAAAAAATCGTAATAGACCCTATAACTCGTATAGAGGGACACCTAAGAGCTGAAGTTGAAGTTGATGATGATGGTGTAGTTCAAGAAGCATGGATAAGTGGGCAACTTTTTCGTGGGATTGAGATTATTCTTAAGAACAGAGACCCACGTGATGCTGGACTTTTAGCTGGTCGTATCTGTGGTGTTTGTACAAACTCTCACTTTAGAGCAGCCGTCACTTCTGTTGAGGATGCTTACTCCTTAGAGTTACCAAAAAATGCAGAGATTATCCGTGACTTGATGGCGATGGCTCTTTTCATACAAGACCATGTGGTGCATTTTTATCATCTTCACTCTCTTGATTTTGTAGATGTAACCTCAGCTTTAAGTGCTGATGCTAAAAAAACATCTAAAGAAGCACTCAAATACTCAGATGAACCATTTAAAAACTCCCATACACACTATGAAGCTACACTTTCAAAACTTTCCAAATTTGTAAAAGCTGGAAAACTTGGACCATTCGCAAATGGTTACTGGGGTCATAAGGGTTATAAACTCTCTCCTGAACAAAACCTTATCATCATCTCTCACTATCTTGAAGCACTTAAGTTTCAAACAAATATCTCAAAAGCTGTTGCGATATTTGGTGGTAAAACACCTCATCCTCAAAGTATCGTCGTTGGTGGTGTAACAAGTGTTGCTGATATGCTAAATCCTCAAAGATTAAATGATTATCTATTCATCATCAAAGAGGCAAAAGAGTTTATAGATAGAGCTTACCTTCCAGATACAAAACTTTTAGCGTGTGTTTACAGAGATGATATAAAAGCTGGAATTGGTCGTGCAAATGGAAACTTTATGTCTGTTGGTGGTTATGAGTTTGATGATAAAAGACTTTTTAATGATGGGATTATTTATAATCACGATTTTGATAATATAGAAGATTTTGATGAAAATAAGATAAGTGAAGAGATAGATAGAGCTTGGTATAGCGATGAGCCAAAAGATAATACTATAAAATATACAGATTTAAACGAAGATGGCTCTCTTAAAACATCTAAAAATGATGATAAATACTCATGGATAAAAGCTCCTAGATATGATGGAAATGTGATGGAAACAGGTCCTCTTGCTCGTGTATTTATAAGTTATAAAAAAGAGAATAAGCTTATAAAATCTTTTGTAGATGAGTTTTTAGAAGATACCAACTTAGAACTTATAGACCTCTCTACAACCATAGGAAGAAATGCAGCAAGGTCGATAGAAACAAGTTATGTGTGTGAATATATCTTTAAACTTGTTTCGCGTTTGATTCAAAATATAAAATATTACGATACCGATACATGGGTGAAATTTGATTTTGATACCCTTAAAAAAGATACAAAAGGGAGAGCATTTTTAGAAGTCCCTCGTGGAACACTCTCACACTTTATAAATATAAAAGATAAAAAGATAGAAAACTTCTCTGTCATAGCTCCTACAACATGGAATGCAACACCAAAAAATCTTGATGGAGTAAGAGGTGCGTATGAAGAAGCTCTTGTTGGTTTAAAAATAGAAGATACTTCTAAACCTTTAGAAGTGTTACGAGTCCTTCACTCTTTTGATCCATGTTTAGCTTGTGCTGTTCATGTGATAGATGCAAATAAAAAAGAGTTAAGTCGTTACAACATACGAACACTTTAGATGGCAAAAAATATAATTATAGGGGTTGGAAACATCCTCTTTTGTGATGATGGTATAGGTGTATTAGCTGTTGAGCATCTCCAAAAAAACTATACATTTTCCCCAGATATAGAGCTACTTGATGGGGGAACATTAGGTTTCAATCTCGCTGAGTATTTTTTAGAATATGATAATGTTTTTATCTTAGATACTATCTCACTAGATGCTAAAGTTGGAGAAATTTTTAAGATACCAGCTCAAGAACTACTAGGTGGTGGAGAGTATAAAAACACTGCTCACGAAGTTGAAGTTCTCTCGATGCTAGAAGCTTGTGAATTGTATGATACAAAAGCCGATGTAACTATTTTTGCTATTGTTCCCCATGATATTGAAACTATCAAGATTGGATTGAGTGATGTTTTAGAAGATAAATTCGAGTATTTTATACAAAGTGTTATTGATGGTGTTTGTGAGTTAGGGATTGAGGTTTTAAAAAAAACATAGTATAATCAAAAGAAAAAAAGGTTTATATCTATGAAATTTATAATCTCTCTTCTCCTAACACTTACAGCTCTTTTTGCACATGGTTCTGAACAAAATCATCTTCATTTTCTTGGTACTTTACATCTTACAGATTTTTTCTTTTTAATGATTGCTTTAGTTATATCGTTTTCAACTTATAAACTTATGAAAAAAGTGTTTTAATTATGTGTCAAGATTGTGGTTGTAGTATTGTAGATGATACACTTCAAACTGTACACTCAAACCCTCAGCTTAATAATAAAAAAACGATTGAGGTCATTGGTAAGATTTTAGATAAAAATAACCATGAAGCACAACATAATCGTTCTCATCTGGAGAGTGTTGGTATTCTTGGGATTAATCTTATGAGTTCTCCAGGCAGTGGTAAAACTGCTCTGTTAGAGAAGTTTGCAACATTAGCTAAATTTAAATTTTGTGTTGTTGAGGGCGACTTAGAAACGTCTCGTGATGCAGAAAGATTGCACTCTAAAGGTATCTCTGCTTATCAGATACAAACAGGTTCAGCTTGTCATTTAGACGCTTTTATGGTTCATAAAGCACTGCATCATCTTCCATTAAATGGATTAGATATATGCTTTGTTGAAAATGTTGGTAATCTTGTTTGTCCAGCTTCTTATGATGTTGGAACTCATCTCAATATTGTATTAGTAAGTGTTCCTGAAGGAAATGATAAAATTGCAAAATACCCTGTGATGTTTCGTAAAGCAGATCTGATTTTAATCACAAAAACTGACCTCATCCCATATATAAAATATGATATTGAAGCAGAAAAAAAAGAGGCTCGTAAACTAAAACCGAATGTTGATATTTTAGAAGTAAATATTAATGATGATAACTCTATTCAAAAAGTTATAGAGTGGATTGAGTTTAAAAGAAAAATGAGATAATTTTTTTAAGGAAAAAATATGTGTCTATCTATCCCCAGTAAAGTAACAAAAATCGATAAAGAGATGAATAGTGCAACAGTAGATACTATGGGTGTTTCCCGTGAAGCAAGTCTTGATTTAATGGAGGAAGGAAGTGTTAAAATCGGAGATTATGTTTTAATTCATATAGGTTTTATTATGAATAAGATTGATGAAGTAGATGCTCTCTCTTCTCTTGAAGCATTTGAAGATGTTTTAGCTATTATGGATAAAGAGGGACTAGATGGGTAGAGAACTTCATTTAAAAGAGCTTTATAATGGTTTTCGAGACTCTAAAGTTATCTTATCCTATGCAAAACTAATTGAAGAAGAGGGAAAAAAACTTACAAAAGAGTTTAATATTATGGAGGTTTGTGGTGGTCATACTCATACAATAATGAAATATGGACTCAAACAACTTCTCCCTAAAAATATTAACTTTATCCATGGTCCAGGTTGTCCTGTATGTATTATGCCAAAAGAGAGAGTAAATCATGCGATGGTTTTAGCTCAATTACCAGATGTAATATTAGTAACTTTAGGTGATATGATAAAAGTACCAGGGAGTAAAGGAAGTTTACAAGATGTAAGAGCTGAGGGAGCTGATGTAAGGTTTGTTTATTCTCCAATGGATTGTTTAAAAATTGCACAAGAAAATAGAGATAAAACAGTTATATTTTTTGCCATAGGTTTTGAAACAACAACACCTATGACCTCTGCACTTATAAATCAAGTGGTTCAAAAAAAGATTCCAAATATTCTTTTTCATATCAACCATATAACAGTTCCTGAACCTATGAAAGTTTTACTCGATGATAAAGAAAATAAGATAGATGCGTTTATAGGACCTGCTCATGTGAGTGTTATAACGGGAAGTAAAATATACAATGAGTTTGCAAAAGAGTATAAAAAACCTGTTGTAGTGAGTGGATTTGAACCTGTTGATGTGATGAAATCTATATTGATGCTAGTACAACAACTCAATGAAAATCGATGTGAAGTCGAGGTAGAATATACTCGTAGTGTAAGTGAAAATGGAAACTTAACAGCTCAAAACCTTAATGATAATTTTTTTCAGATACGAGAGAGTTTTAGATGGAGAGGAATAGGAGATATAGCCCAAAGTGCTTTAAAACTAAAAAATCAGTTTTCCTATCTTGATGCTGAAGTTATTTATAAAAATATATTACCAACTCAGATGATTGATGACCATAAGATGTGTATATGTGGTGATGTTTTAAAAGGTAAAGCAAATCCAAAAGATTGTAAAGTTTTTGGAAAAGCCTGTACCCCTACAACACCTCTTGGTAGTTGTATGGTAAGTAGTGAAGGTGCTTGTTCTGCTTATTATAAATATGGAGAAATATAGATGATAGAAAAGATAAAACTTGCTCATGGAAATGGTGGAGAGGAAAACAACCAACTTATCTCTGAAGTTTTTTATAAAGCATTTCAAAATGAGATACTTCAAAAAAGTGAAGATTCAGCAGTTATAGAGGATGGGAAATTTGCATTTTCTACCGATAGTTTTACAGTGTCACCTCTCTTTTTTGCTGGTGGAGATATTGGTAAACTAGCTGTTTGTGGTACTTGTAACGACTTAGCTATGATGGGAGCTAAACCTAAATACTTAACTTGTAGTGTGATTATAGAAGAGGGTTTTAGTGGAGATGATTTAAGAACTATTGTAGATTCTATGGCTCAAGAGTTAAAAATAAATGGAGCTATTGTCGTAAGTGGAGATACGAAAGTTGTTCCAAAAGGGAGTGTTGATAAAATCTTTATAAATACTACTGGTATTGGGGAGATTCAAAAAAAAGGGATAAGTTCAAATTCTATCGATGAAGATGATGTGATTATTGTTTCTCGTGATATTGGTTGTCATGGGGCAACAATTTTTGCGCAAAGAGAAGGGATTGAACTTACTAGTAACCTTCAAAGTGATTGTCTATCTTTATATCCAATCATTCAAAAACTCCTAGATAAAAAGATAGCTATAACAGCACTAAGAGATGCTACTCGTGGGGGGATAAGTGCTGTTTTAAATGAGTGGGCAAAACAATCAAATATCTCAATAGAAGTTGAAGAAGAGGCTATTCCCATAAGTGATGAAGTGATGGGACTTTGTGAAATTTTAGGCTTTGAAGCTATGGCATTAGCAAATGAGGGAACCTTTCTTCTAGCTGTCAAAAAAGATGATGCAAACAGGGCTTTAAATCTCTTAAAAGAGTTGAATGAAAATGCTTCTATTATAGGTAAAGTCTCTAAAAAAAGTTTAAAAAAAGTGATTTTAAACTCTCCATGGGGAACACAACGATATTTAGATATGCCAAGTGGGGAACTTCTTCCCAGAATCTGTTAATGCACGAATATTCAATAGTTCAATCACTTATACAAAGTTGCCAAGAGCATGTTGAAGAAAACAGTGCTACAAAGGTAACTCAACTCTTCATAAAAGTGGGAGTGATGAGTGGTGTTGAACCCTATCTCCTTCAAGAAGCTTTTGAGACTTTTAAAAGAGAAACAGTTTGTGATAGTTGCAAACTACATATAAATATACAAAAAGTCAAAATAGAGTGTCTTCAATGCAATACTATAAGTGAGTTAGAAAAAAATGAGTACCTTTGCCCAAAGTGTAAAAGTATAGAGATAAATATCCTTGATGGTGAAGATATGTTTTTGATGAGTTTAGAGCTTGAATAATGTATTATAAGATAGAGATAAAAGGATTAGTTCAAGGTGTTGGTTTTCGCCCATTTATCTATAATCTTGCTATAAAAATGAGATTAAAAGGGGTTGTACTTAATAACTCTTTAGGTGTTTTAATAAAAGTAGTTAGTTCAAAACAAGATATAGAAAAGTTTGTAAAAGAGATACAACTTCAAAAACCAAAACAGAGTTATATAGAATCGATAGAGATAAAAGAGATAGAAAATAGTGAAATCTTTAATGATTTTCAAATTAAAGAGAGCCAAAATAAAACACAACTATCTACTCAGATTCCATCTGATATGGCGATGTGTCAAGAGTGTAAAGATGAGTTAGAAGATAAAAATAATCGCCGATATAACTATCCATTTATTAACTGTATAAATTGTGGACCCCGTTTTTCTATCATAAAAAATCTTCCTTATGATAGAGAGTATACCTCTATGGATAAATTTACACTGTGTAAAGAGTGTCTCACCGAGTATCAAAACCCAAAAGATAGAAGATACCATGCCCAGCCAATAGGATGTTCACAATGTGGACCTCAACTCTCTCTTTTTCAAGATAATGAGAAGCTACCAAGTCAAGATATTATCGGTGATATAGCAAATTTTATTAAAAATGGAAAGATTATTGCTATAAAAAGTGTTGGAGGGTATCATCTTGTTTGTGATAGTACAAACTCCAAAACTATTAAACATTTAAGAGAATATAAACAACGTCCCTCTAAACCTTTTGCTGTTATGGTTAAAGATTTAAAAAATATAGAAAATATTGCATATTATAATAATAAAGAGAGAGAATTACTTAGTTCATATAAAGCCCCTATTGTTTTATTAGAAAAAAGTGATACATATAATCTAAGTCCATTGATAGCACCAAAAACGAAACAGATAGGCATATTTTTATCCCCATCCCCTCTCTATCATCTTCTACTGCAACAGTTAGAGTTCCCTATAATTGCTACAAGTGCAAACCTATGTGGAGAGCCTATCTGCTTTAAAGATAAAGATATATTTGAATTATCAAATATTTGGGATTATCTTTTAATCTATAATAGAGATATAGTGAACAGTAGTGATGATTCCGTTGTCTTTGTTGAAAACAATCAAGAGTTTATCTTACGAAATGCAAGAGGATACTCTCCAACATATTTAAAACTACCAAAAGACAGAGATAAAAAGATTTTATCCTTAGGAGCAAATCAAAAAAGTAGTGTTGCGATAGGTGTAGATAATCAAGTTATTTTATCCCCCTATATTGGAGATTTAAATAGTGTAAAAAGTATAGAATATTTTAAATCTCATATAAACCTTTTAAAAAAAATTTATCAATTTGAACCTGATGTTATTGTATGTGATAAACATCCAAACTATGAATCAACAAAATATGCTTATGAACTTAAAAAACAGAATCCTAATATAGAACTCATTCAAGTACAACACCATTATGCTCATATATTAGCAACTATGGGAGTAAATAATATTTCAACAAAAGTATTAGGTATAAGTTTTGATGGCACAGGATATGGTGATGATGGAACATTGTGGGGGGGAGAGTTTTTTATTTGTGATTTAGAGAGCTATGAAAGAGTTGGGCATTTTAAAACATTTAAACTTTTAGGTGGAGAAAAAGCTATTAAAGAACCAAGAAGAGTAGCTTTAAGTTTTCTGTTTGAGCTATATGGAGAAGATGTTTTAACACTTTCAAATAGTGTTACTAATTCTTTTACAACAAATGAGTTAAAAACTTTATATATCGCATGGAAAAAAAATCTTAATGTAGTTTTAAGTAGTTCTGTTGGAAGAATTTTTGATGGTGTTGCATCTCTTATAGATATAGTTCAAGTTTGCTCTTATGATGGGGAGAGTGGTCTATTATTGGAAAGTTTCTATGATGATAAAATTGATGGGAGTTTTGAGTTTACTATTGATAACAATATCATCGATTTTAGTCTGATAGTGAAACAGATTCTTCAAGAAAAGAGTTCTATAATAGTTGTTAGTAAATTTTTTAATACTCTTGTAGAGATAATCTATAAGATGGGTAAAAAGTATAATCTACCCATAGTATTAAGTGGTGGGGTTTTTCAAAATAGAGTGTTAGTTAGACTTATTATGAAAAAAGTTCCAGATATTATAATAGCAAAGAATTTTCTTAGTAATGATGGAGCTATTGCCTATGGTCAGATGATAGGAAATACTTAATTAACATCAACTATAAATTATTTTCTTACAAATTTTAGCATATTATTTAAGATATAAGTTGTATGAAGATATAATCTTTTTAAATTCCGCTAAATAAGAAAAAAAATGCTAAGAAAAACTTTAAAAAAAACAAGTAAAAGTGAACGATTAAAATCTTTCATTAAAAAATATAAAATTCCCTCTGAATATCTTTCAACAAATAGAAAAATGGTTGCTCGTGCTGTTTTTATTGGTCTTTTGATAGCATTTATCCCTATGCCTATGCAGATGGCTTTAGTTATAGCTATGATGGGTGTTTTTAGATTTAATGTTCCTATCGCCCTTACTATGTGTTGGTTAAGTAACCCTTTTACTATGCCTGCAATGTATTATGCTGAATATATGACAGGTGCATTTGTGATGGGAAGTGAGATAGCACCTGTACAGATGAGTGTAGAGTGGTTTAGTGAAAATATAGACAATATATTTATACCATTATATGTAGGAACATTTTTCTTTTCTACAATAGGCTCATCTTTAGGCTACTTTGCAGTAAACTATTTTTGGCATGGGTCTGTTCATCAAGATAGAAAAATTCATTACAGCAAAAGAGGTTAAAAAACCTCTTCTATATTTTTCCATTTTTAAGTATTTTAAGAGCTTCCTCTTCATTATCTGTTCTCATCAAAGATTCACCAACTAAAAAGGCATCTACTCCAGCTTTGCTTAAATCTTCTAATTGACCATGTTCATATATACCACTCTCAGCCACTATCACTTTTCCATTTGGAATAAGAGGGATAAGGTCATAACAAAGGTTCATATCCATCTCAAAAGTTTGTAAATTTCTATGGTTAATCCCTATGATGTCACTTCCAGCATAGATAGCTTTTGTCAAATCTGATTTATCATGAACCTCAACAAGTGCTTCCATACCTAAGTGTCTTGTATAACCTAAAAGCTCTTTTAACTCTCCCTTACTCAATGCAGCAGCGATAAGCAATATAAAATCTGCACCATGAACTAATGCTTCTAAAATTTGATATTTTGAAACTATAAAATCTTTTCTTAAAAGAGGGATACCAACGTATCGACGAATTCCACTCAAGTAGTCTAAAGAACCCTGAAAAAAGTGTGGTTCAGTTAAGATAGAGATAGCACTAGCCCCTCCTCTTTCATACGCTTGAGCAATCTCCAAAGGTTCAAAATTTTCTCTAATAATACCCTTAGATGGAGAAGCTTTTTTAACCTCAGAGATAATTCTATACGGGTCTTCCTCTGTTGCTGTCAGATATGGGAAAACATCACGTGGTGCTCTCGCATTATATGCCAATGAACGCCCTAACCAATCAAGAGAAAACTCCTTCTCTCTTTTTTCTAAATCTGCTTTTGTCTTTTTTATAATATCATCTAAAATCATTCTATCTTTTCCTTTAATTTTTTAAACATCTATCTATTGAGTTTATATGTAAAATAACCTCTTTATTGTCTCCACCTTCAAGTTTGACAACCTTATCCATAATCTCTTTAGCATCTTTACAATGACCTAATCTATAATAACCCCATGCTAAAGAATCAAGATAAAAAGCTGAATTAGGTTCTAATTTTAATGCACTCTTTACATACTCCATACCTTTTGAAATATCTATATTATGGTCAATCAAAAGGTATCCTAGATAGTTTAAATAAAGAGATGGTGTACTTTTCTTCACTACATTCTTTAACTTCTCCACTATATTCCCTAGCATCTCTGTATCATCTTTATTTATGGCACTTTCATACTGATAAATGGCACTTTGCCCTAAATAGTTTACATCACCTGTTTGAAGGTATATATTATGTGCCAACATATATGCTTTTGTATAATTTTGTGAAGATGTATATATACTAAGTAAAGTTTTATTATCACTATGTGAGCTTTCTAAAAAAGTTACTAATTTACTATAATCTTGTTTATAACTATATATCTGTACAATTTTATTTGCAACCTCTCTATTTTTACTCATCTTATAAAGTTCAAGATAGACAGTTAAAATACCATCAATATCTGCTTTTTTATTATAGAGTTTTGCTAAACTATACAGTGCAATATTTTTTATCTCTAATAGCTTTATATTATCCTTATTATCTAGTAAAAGGAGTTCAACTCTCTCTAAAACTGATTGAGTATTTCCACTATATATCTCATTTTTTAATCTTTTATAAAGATACTCTTTTCTTTGAGTTTTTTCATATAATTTACTATATAATTCCACTGAAGAGTTAAAATCTCCTATCTCTTCAGCTCGTAAAGCACTCAAAATAAAAAAATCTTCTGCTTCAAAAAGTTTTTTATTTGAAGAGATTTGAGGAGCATTTGGCTCTTTACTAGAACAAGACACAAAAGAGAAAAAAAGAAGATATAAAATCATAAACCTAAACATCTATAACTCCTTCGCACTCCATCTTTAACTCATCCACTCGTGTTTTATAATAATCCCAAAATGGAAAAGTTTTACATTGAGTAGGACGTGCATCATATATGGTACAACCATTTGTTTCTCTATCATAAAACACACACTCGTATGAGCCATTATACACAATCTCTTTTATCGAGTATTTATACATCTTTTTAAAAAGATATTGATTTACAAAATCTTTTACAGGCATATTTAAAAGTGAACTTATTTTTTCTATTTCATTTTTATTAACATATATATAACCACTCTCTCCTGTACAACACTTCCCTTGACAACTTTCACATGCTTTAGGGTTGAAGGCATAATTAAAACCTTCTTCTTTCATTATATTTGACATTTTATACTCTGTGTTTTTGCTTTTGCAAAAATTATTTTTGCATCTTCTGAAATTTGATTTCCATCAAAACTAATAAATGGACTCCAAACTTTCATCAAAGATTTTGAACCATTTCGTGCATGTATCATAACTAAAGAAGCCACTCTATCCTCTTTTGGATGAACAAACTGAACATCAACTATTCGCATCTTTACTTTATCTAATTCAGCACAAATTATACCAAATTGAGTTGCATCATAGCAAAATATAAAATGGGAATGTGGCTTTAAAAGTTTACTCACCTTTTTAAAAAAGTTTTGTAAAGGAAGATGACTATTATATCTTGCCGTAGAGATTATCTCATTTGTACTTTTAGATGATTTTGAGGGATAAAATGGAGGGTTAGAGATAATATAATTATATTTATTACTCTCATCCATCTCTAAAAAATCTGTTTGATGTAACTTATATTCTATCTGATTTACTCTAGCATTTATCTGTGAAAATTCTATAAAAACTTTCTGCTTTTCAACAGCTTCAAGTTCAACTTTTGGATTATCACGAGCTACAAGTAAACCTACCACTCCACAACCAGCACCAACATCCAAAACTTTACCACGAGGATTAAATGATGATATAAAATCATAAAGAAAAATAGAATCACTATTATAACAGTAACCAGATTCTGGCTGATATAGAAGCATAAAAATTAACTACGAGATTTTATATAAATAGTAAAATCACCTAACTGCTCATTTATTATAAACTGATGCTTTTGGCAAAAAGTAGTTTTCATCTTCTCTATCATCGATTCTGCCTCTTTCTTTGCTTCCTCTTGAGTTTCAAACTCCAAACTCTCATGCATACCACTTTTCAACACACATCTACAACTGTTTTGGATAGTTACTTTATACATATTGTTTTTTCCTTATTTTGTACTTAAACTTTTTAATAATTCTATTGTTAAGTCTTTCGATGAATAAACACCATATATAGTTTGTAAATATTTATAGGAACTATATATTTCATCTGACACAAATAAATATACATTATGATTTCTAATTGCCTTAACTTTTTCTTCTGTTAAATCAATACCTAAAGTAATCTCTATCATTACATCAATTGCACTCATCTGTGCAGTTTTAATAAATTGTTTATATCTTTCTCTTAAAGTTCTTTTTGCACCAATACCGTAAGTTTTATTTTCTATTGTGAAGAAAAAATCATACTCTGTTGAAGCATCCTTTTTATCATGAATTTTTTGAATTTTATTTGCATTAATACCAATTGATGTTAAAACTAACAATATTCTATCTTCATAATTTGAACCACTATCACTAATAATTGATTGATTTATACTTTCACTAAACATTAACATAAATATTTGATTTGGTTCAACACCATTGTTTTTTAATTCAATTGCAAGAAAAGATAAATTCTTTATAAAATCATCGGCATCTTGTGAAATAAAATTAGTTTCTTGTTTATCCAATTTATCAAAAAAAATCAATGATAACAAGGCACCATTTACTCTAGTTGAATATGGGCTATAAGTTGTTATTTTATCATATTCCAAAGATAAAGGGTCTAAATTTTCCAATTTTGTAATATCTAGCAAATCTTTTAATTTTGCTTCTTGTAAAAGTAAATCTTTAATCAAATAAAGTTTTAAACTAAAAATAAATAATTTTAAATCAATATCTAAATTAATTTCATCAATGACTTCAAATATTAGTTTTTGTTTTGGTGAATTTTTTTTGATTTTTTTATCAATATAATTAATTATATTTTCAACAGTCATTTTATATTGTGTATCTGATTTAAAAATACAAATCTTTAAAATATCATTTGATTGAGTATCTGTTAATTTTGTTTTAACTAAATACTTTAAAAAGAAATAAAACTTCAAATTTATATTGAATTTTTCTTTTGTAATTTCTAGTTTTTTTATATTCACTTATCAAGTTCTCCTAAAATCTGTTTTGCTAACTCCTCTATTACAGGAACAGCCACACTATTTCCAAATTGCTTATAAGCTTGTGTATCACTTACAACAATTTTAAAATCATCAGGAAAGCCTTGTAATCGTCCTGCTTCTCTTGGAGTTAATTTTCTTGGATTTTTATCTTTTTGTTCAATGAGGACTTCTGAACCATCTTTATAATATCTAGCACTCAAAGTACTTGTATATTCTGAATTTTCATTAAAAATGGAATATCCAAATCCATTTCCTTTAGCTTTATGTTCTGCCTTTCTTCTTTGATGTCCTGCCCAAAGTTTATCAGATATTGTATATTTTTTATCTATATCAGAATCTAATATATTTCCTAACTTTGGAATATCTTCAAACTTCTCAGGAAATGAAAAATTTATATTATGATTTAAAAATCCTATAATATAAATTCGTTCTCTATTTTGAGGTACTCCAAAATGTTTTGCATTTAATACCTGTGCATATACTTTATATCCCAATTCTTCTAATGTTTCTTGAACAACTTTAAAGGTATTTCCTTTATCATGATTTTTAAAACCCTTAACATTTTCTAAGAATATAATTTTAGGTTTATGATATTTTGCGATTCTAGCAACATCAAAAAATAAAGTTCCTCTTGTATCTTCAAACCCTTTTTTTAGCCCTGCTACACTAAATGCTTGACATGGAAAACCAGCTAAAATAATATCATGTTTTGGAATCTCTTTTGCTTCAATTTTTGTTATATCACCATATGGTAATTCATTATGATTTGCATTATATGTAATTTGTGCATACTTATCTAATTCAGATGAAAAAACAAAACTTGCTTTATCTTTAAATACTTTTTCAAAACCAAGTCTAATACCACCTACACCTGCAAATAAATCTATAATTTTATATTTTGCATTTTCATTTTTAATTTCATTAAAATCAAAAGTTTGTCTCACCATTATATCTCCTTAAAAATCAAAAATATTATCATCTGAGAGATTAAAATCTATCTAAAATCTCTTCTACACAGATATTATAATCTTTTAAACCCTTTGAACGTTTAGATTCTAAAATAATAGGCGAACCTGATTCAAACTGCTTTGCTAATTTTATATCAACTCCAATAGGAGATAAAAGTTTAGATGCTCCAAATGCTAATTCTACTTTACGAACAGATTCTTTATGCTCATTTATATGAGGATTATACATGACAGGTAATATCGCTATATCAACTATCTCTCGTTCAAATACAGATGCTGTTTTATAAAGTGTTCGCATCATCTGACCAACGGCAACAACACCTAAATGATGTGGGACAAAAGGGATAATAACACTATCTGCAACCTCTAATGAGTTCTTTAAAAGTGCATCAAAAGTTGGAGGAGTATCGATGATACAATAATCAAAAAAATCTGCTATATTTTCTCTTTTAAAACGACTCTTTAAAACACCCATTAGGTCTGAATATTCATACACATCAAAAAATGTAAGTGCAGGAGAAAGTGTTAAGTTTTTATGAATTGTTGGAATAAAAGTTTCACTTAAAGTCTTTCCCATAAAGATAGAGTGGATACCTAAAGTTTCATTAGGTTCACACCCAACACCAATAGAAGCATGACCCTGTGTATCGAGGTCTAAAAGCAATACTGAACCGTGTTTAGCTAAACCACTAGCAAGGTTAACGGCTGTTGTCGTTTTTGCTGAACCACCTTTACGGTTACTAATTACAATAGTTTTCACTAGGGTCAAATCCTTTTAAAACAATTTCAAAAAGTTTTTTATCTGTACCAAATTTATAAATGTAGGGATAATTTTTTTGATAAGCAACAATAAGTTGTAAAATTGCTAAATGTAAATCTTCACAATCAACAAAGTTAAATAGTATCTCCTCTCCCGCATTTGTTTGGAGAAAATCTCTTAATATCGGTAAATCATCTTCATAAATAACTGAATCAAAAACTACCTCTTTACCCTCGTATGTAATTGCCATCTCACTCTCCTTAGTTTGGTAATCTTACCGTTTCAATAATATTAATTAAAACACCTTTTAAATCTAAAATACCATTTAGAGTCAAAAATTCATTTTTACTATTTTTTTCATTTGCACCGATAATATCTTTATCTTCAATATGTGCAATATCTTCAATAACATCTACCTTGATAGCAAATATTTCACCATCATTCTCATATATAATAAATTTTTGCAGTGAGTTTGCCACTTTATCTGATACTTCAATAAACTTATTTAAACCGTTCATTGTTTTTTCAAAACTTCTGTTTATTTCACTCTCTAATATCTCTTTTGCTAAATCATTTTGTGTTTCATCTAGTTCTAAAATCTCTGCACTTTTCGTATGAATATTTTTATGTTGTTCTGAAAGCTCTTTAAACATAAGAGTTACATCATTATCATAAGAACTAAAAGTAGATAACCATTTTCCAAGTTCACATTTTTCAACGTTTATACTACCGGAAAAAGGAGTACCATTTTCGACATACGCTCTAAGCCCTTTTATCCACTCTAAATGAGATAATTTAAAATGAGAAAAGAGACCCTCTAACTCTTTAGAATAGCTATCATTTCCTATAAGTTTACGAAAATTAAGCACTTTAATCACTTCACTTTCATAACTTAGCATACCATCTATAAGATGATGTGCATTAGGTATCTTTGTGAGTTCTGTTGCTTGAATAATTCTTTGAATATTTTCTATATTGAGTGCATATCTATTGTTACAAACTCTAAAAACTATTAAATCTTTCATATTATTATCTTCTTTTTCAACTTCTCAGATATACTCAATAAACCTAAAGGGTCAATAGCCATAATAATTTGACCATTTCCAAGAAGTGCCGTTCCACTAAAAAGAGGATGACCCTCCATAATACCTGTTAATGGTTTTTGAACAACATCTAATTGACCTAAAAATTTATTTACAACAACTGCTAAAAGATTATCTTTAATATTTAATACAACTATTGAAAGAGGTTCACTCTCATCTGTTTTTTCATCTAACATAGATTTAATAAATAGAAGTGGTATAACCTCTCCTCTAATATAAACAAATGGTTCATTATGAAGATACTCTATCTCAGAGTGTTCAAGTTTTACAGTTTCTGAAACAGAATCCATAGGGATACCATAATGAATATCATTCATCTGAATATGAAGAAGTGATGTAACTGCTAAAGACATAGGGATTGCTAATGTTATAGTTGTTCCTTGATTTGCCTTTGTTTTAATATTTATACTACCACCAAAACTCTCAATAGATTTTTTCACAACATCCATTCCCACACCACGACCACTAAACTCTGTAATCTCTTCAGCCGTTGATAAACCAGGTAAAAGTACAAGTTCTGCTTTTTCATCTTCACTCATAGCATCTATCTGTTCAGGTGTTAATAAACCTTTCTCTAAAACTTTACCCGCAACTCGTTCAGTATTTATCCCTGCACCATCATCAATAATCTCTATAATAATTCTATCCGATTGTGCATAAGCATTTAGAGTTACGGTACCACTTGCCTCTTTCCCTTTTTGCTCTCTCACATCTGGACTTTCTATACCATGGTCAAGAGAATTTCTCATAATATGAATCATAGGGTCTGCTAACATCTCTATCATATTCTTATCTAGTTTTGTTTCTCCACCACTTACCTCTAATTTCACTTTTTTCCCAAGTTTTTTTGCAATATCACGAACAAGTTTAGGGTATCTATCAAATACATAAGAGATAGGTAGCATTCTCATACCCATTATAAGGTCTTGAAGCTGTTCAGTAAGGCGATTGATAAATATATATTTTTCCATAATTTCACGTTTAATAATATCATGAGTCATATCTGATACATTATCTGCTAAATATGGAAGAGAGTTTTTAGCAACAAGAAGTTCACCTGCAACATTCATTAAACTATCAATAGACTCTTGATCTACCTTAACAGTTTTCCCAACAATATGTTTTTTTTCATCCTGTTTTGAAGAGGATTTTTTAACTGTTTTTTTCGGTTTTGTTGGAACTAATACTTTAGGTTCAACTATCTCGATTTCAACTGGTTTACTCTGTTCAATTTTTTTCTCTTCAACTTTTACTACATCAACAACTTCTGGAGATTTCTCCTGCTTCTCTTCAACAACAGATGTAACATTTTCATCTTTATTACTAATAGTATCTTCAATAAAAGATACTATTTCCTCTTTTGAATTAAAACTTTCTGGCATATTTGGTATAAATTTACGTACCTTATCCATCATTGAAACAACTCTTAAGAAATCGTCATCTGTTTCTATATAGTTTAAAGCTTTTTGTTGCTGTTCTAAAATCCCCATCAATACACTATGTGTTACTTCATCTATTTCAAGTGTAGATGACGATGATTTTTCCTCTTCTGGGCTCTCTTGTATTGTCTCTTTTTGAATATCTTCTACAACAGCTATTTGAGAAGGAGAATAAATATTCCCTTTATATAAGTTATCAAAAAAACTAGCTAATTTTGTAGTATCTTCAGGATTAATAAATCCTACAATATCTAAAAATCTTTCTAATTGATGATATTGAAGTGTATCTTTTCCAAGAAGAGATAATGAACGTTCAACCTCATCTGTAATACCTACTAAATCTAAATCTTCAGCAATATCTTTTAACTCTTTTAAAGAGTCTATCTCCACTCCACTATCTCCAGCATCAAGAGTTAACATCTGAGATATATCTAATGGAAGAAGGTGTATCTCATCTATAAAGTTAAATAAAGCGTCCTCTATCTCTTCATAAGTGGCATGAATATAAGCAACTATATGAGTTTTTAAGATGAGACCATCTTCATCCTCTCCACTCAATATAGCTTTAGCATTTTCATTGCTCATACATGAAAAAACACCTAAAACTTTTTCAGATAAGAGAGAAAGTGTATAAACAGGGTCATTTCCATAAACCATACAAGAGTCATCTACATCAAATAAAACTGCATAAAAATTACTATTATTACAAAAAGTTTCATTAAGCTCTTTATTTACAAAAGGTAACTTAATAGAGTTAAGTCCTCGTAAAGTTCTTAGTGGATAGTTAATCATCTCCTCCACATTTGTAGCAAGTAAAAAAGGAACTTTCCATTCATCTTCTACAACTTTATCTTTACCCATCTGTATATTGAGCTCTTTTACTATATTGTCAACTGTTTCTGCATCAGAATCAACAATCTCTCCACTCTCTTCTGCTGCTTCAACAAGATTCATCACTTCATCAAAAGCATTATAAAGAGCATCAGTCATACCATCTGCAAACTCTATCTTTTCTGCTCGTAACATATCAAGTAGGTCTTCAGCATGATGTGTAATCTCTTTAATAGATTCAAATCCTACTATTCCACTACCACCTTTTAAAGTATGTGCAGCACGAAATACAGAGTTAAGTAGTTCAGGGTCATCCCCTCCTATCTCCTCAATATTTTGATCGATAAAAGCTAAATTTTCTCTAGCTTCACTTAAAAATTGTTCTAATAATGGATCCATAAATATCCCCTTAACTCTTAACTAGAATATCGATATATGCTTGAAGTTGCTCAGGTCTTATCGGCTTTGTTTCAAATAGATTTGAACCAACTATATACGCATTTATCTTATCTTCTTCTTTGGCTTGTGTTGTAACCATTATAATTGGTATATTCTTCTGTTTTTTCTGTTTTCGTAAATCTTGAATAAAAGAATATCCATCCATAATAGGCATATTAACATCAACAAGGTACAAATCAATCTCATTATCTAAGCTTTTTTCTAAGGCTTCCATACCATTTTCAGCTTCAACAATATCCATTCCCATCGATTTTAAAATCGTTCCATGATAGTTTCTTACTGTTTTCGAATCATCTACAACCATTACTGTTGCCATCATATTCTCCTAAAAAAACTCTATTTAGTTAGTTTCTATTTTAATTCTATTTTTGATAAATCAAAGTATTATCTATCTTTTTTGCTTTAAAAACAGATACTATTCGACTCATATATTCTGCATGACCTAAAAGAACATATCCCCCTGGGTTTAACATATCATAAAAAGTCATCGCTACCTCTTTACGAGATGCGTCATCAAAATATATTAACATATTTCTTGAAAAAATAACATCAAATTTTCCAAGTTTTCTCATCTGAGATTTATCAAATACATTTGCCACTTGAAAATCAACTGTACCTTGTAAATCTTCACTTAACTCATACCCTAATGCTTTTTTATTAAACCATTTTGAAAGAATTTTTTTAGGTATTGCATGAACTGAACGTTCGGTATATTTTCCAGCTTGTGCTTTTTTTATAACAGTAGAATCTATATCGATACCAACAACTTCAATATCTCGTTCCTCTACAACTTTCCCCTCTTCCACAATATGTAATATCATAGAGTATGGTTCCTCTCCCGTTGAACAAGGTGAAGAGAGTATACGTAAAGGTTTAGATGCAGGAAGTATTTGATGTAGTTCTGGTAAAATTCTATTTACCAACACTTCAAATTGGTCTTTTTCTCTGAAAAAATATGTTTCATTTACGGTGATAGCATTCATCAACTCTTGAAACTCTTCACCATCTTTATCATCAAATCTAAGCTTAAAAAAATATTTTCGGAAATTATCCATTCCTAACTCTAATGCACGCTTATCAATATATTTTTTTAGCTTATCAAAATGTTTTTCTTCTTCTAAATAGATACCACTTTTTCTATAAATGAATTCACCAAGTTTTGAAAAGTTTTCTGTGGATAAAAGAGTAGCCATTTTCTTATCCTTTTATCAATCTAATTGCACCATCTACTGCAAATTCGGCATAAAAATCTCCAGCAAAACGTTCTTTAAGAGATTCTAAAAGAGTAATATCTTCCTCTTCACCTATCTCACCCATATAATCAACAGCTGTCATCGCTACATTTATATCCTCTTCTGTTTCTAATAACTCCACTAACATATCTCGTGACTCACTAAAATCTACATCACCAAGAACATTAATAGCAAATATTCTTAAATCTCTATCGTCACCAATTAAGAATTTAACTATATAATATTTTATTGAATCACCAAAATCTCGAAGAATAGATATACCTAAATTACGAACATAAGCATTGTTTAGCTTTAATAAGTCCATAATTTTTTCTATTGGTGCATCATCTGGATCCATATTTGATATTACAGATGCAACTTTTGTAGAGATTCTTTTATCTGCATCCTCATTATCAATATAGGAGATAAGAAAATCTCCTCCTCCACTAAACTTAGCTATCTCTTCTACTGCATAATCTTTTTCATCATCTTCACTGTTAGAGTTAAAAAAATTTATAGCATCTTCCAAAGTAGAAAATTGTGGAAACTCTTCTACATCTTGCTTAATATGTTTTTTTATCAATGCCATATATATACTCCTACTATTTCAGTGTTACAATTTTTTTAAGTATCTGCTTAAAATCGAGTTGTTCACTTACACCACCTCTCTCATAAGCTTCCCTTGGCATACCATAAACAGTTGCACTCTCTTCACTTTCAGCTAATGTATATGCTCCAGCTTTTTTCAGTTCCACCATAGCATTAGCACCATCATCACCGATACCAGTAAGAATAACACCTATTATATTAGAACCTTCAAATATAGATAAAGCACTTTTCATCATATCATTTGCACTTGGTTGAAAGAAGTTATCTCCCTTCTCTCTATTTTCTCTAATAACTATTTTTCCAGATACTTTTTTAGCAAAATTCATATGAACTCCACCACGAGCAACATAAACATTACCAGGAAGAATTTCCATATTTTGAGCTGTTTCTTGAACTGTTACGGCACTTGATCTATCTAATCGTTCAGCAAAAGCTTTTGTAAATTGCTCTGGCATATGTTGAACAATACACACAGGGTATTTATAGTTATCAGGTAAAGAGGAGCATATCTGTTCAATTAATCCTGGACCACCTGTTGATGAACCTATAACTACTATTTTTTCTATATCTTTAGAACTCAATGGATTCGTTTCTACTCTTGCTGTTCTTGATGTAGTATGTTTAATATGATGTCTTTCTCTAACCTTTGGCTTTGCAGATTGACGACGTAATCTTCTAACAGGTATTCGACTTAATGATTTTACTTTTTCTAAAATATCATCACGATTCTCTTTTTTACCTACATTCATAGTCCCTGGTTTTGCAATATAATCTATTGCACCCAAATCTAAAGCATTCATTGTGACAGTGGCATCTTCGGTTGTAAGAGAACTAATCATTAAAATAGCAGTAGGTTTTTGTTGCATAATCTGTTTTACAGCTTCTATACCATCCATAACAGGCATATTAATATCCATTGTTATCACATTGTATTGTGTTTCTAATGCTTTTTCTACCGCTTCTTTTCCATTTTTAGCAACATCTATCTCAAAACCTAGTGTCGCTATCATCTCTGTTAACTGTTTTCTTACTAGTGCTGAATCATCAACAATTAAAACTTTCTTACTCATCAAGTTCCTCCGTTATATCTATAATCCTATTAATATCCATAAGCAATACTAACCTTTTTCCATCGTTAAGGTGAAGAATATTGGTAAAGAATTCATCATCTTTTTCCCTAATATTTTCATCTTTAATCGTTAAAATATCACTTACACTATCAACAATAAAACCTATTCTGTCTCCGTTTATATTACAAATAACAATTTTAGAATCTTCATTTATTGTCGTCTCTATCTCTAGTTTTTTAAAGAGAGAAACAATAGTAACTATTTTTCCTCTAATATTTATTATACCGTCGATAGAGTCATCGCTATATACAATTTCAGTAGATTGCACAAAATCTATAATTTCAGCTACACTATCTACTTCAAAAGCATACTCTTTTGTTGCAAGTTTAAAGACGATAACCTCAAGATTAGAGTTATCAATAGTTT
>Ga0256826_1000360_pt1 | contig 27302 bp, 22 predicted proteins | sample CV79metaG_FD_185975 | JGI IMG/M metagenome (GOLD analysis project Ga0256826, IMG submission 185975) | Hydrothermal vent microbial communities from East Pacific Rise, Pacific Ocean - CV79 | ecosystem: Environmental > Aquatic > Marine > Hydrothermal vents | place: Pacific Ocean: East Pacific Rise...
AGTCAGACTACCAGAAGCTTTAAACTTCCAAGTATCTTTTTTTGCATAGAGTGTATGCATAGTTTCATCTTCACCTCGAAGTGGAACTTCAGGAGCAGTAATAATTCCATATTTTTTAGAGTAAGTCACTGCTTCTAAACCCTTATTTCCTCTTTGGTAATTTTTACTCTTGCGAAGTTTTTTATGAATTTTTACTTTTTCCTGCATTTTTCCTTTTAGAGAGTAACGTTCGACTCTAGAGTTTTTTTCAAATGAAATCAAAAGAGTGTTATCTACAAGTGCCAAACCTTCTGAGTCTCGATCTTGCTTCTTTAATTTTTTACCATTTTCATCTTTAAGAATAAAACGCTTTTTAAGCTCTAAAGAGTGTAGTTTATTTTTTTGAATCTTAAGCTTATAACGGTAAAGTTCTCCATTATCACTCACGACATAGAGTCGTTTTTTTGAAAAAGCGAGTGCAGAAAGTTCACTGATATTTGAACCACTTGCAAAACTCACCTCTTTAGCATCTAGTATTTTAACCTTCATAAACTTATCAGAATGAAGAGATGATGGTCGTATATCGTAATCTAAAAGCTGTGCAGGAAGAAGTACTGTAGCTGTCATAAGTAGTATAAGTCCTTTAATCATATTTTAAATCCCTAGGTTTCTCATAAAGTTTCCAGCGATAACATTGCTTCGCTGTTTAAATATATTGGCAATATTTTCTTCGTAAACAGTATCTAATGTCTCAAAAAAGATCTTTAACCACTGCTGAAATGTCTCAGCACGAAGACCTTCAAGTCGAGTATGTGGAGCGAATGGATCACCTCTATATGTAGAGTCACCAAGGGTGATGGAAGCCCAAAAATTTGTTAAGAGTTCTATATGAGTTTTCCATAAGAATGTACCTAAGTTATCTCCTAGTTTTTCAATAAAAAAGGGTCCTACAGTCTCATCTTTTAAAACTGCAGCATAAAATTTCACTACCATAATATTTAGGTTCTCTTTTGTAATTTCATTGTGTAACAATTATTTTCCTTATTCAATATATAAGCCAATTATATATTTATAATGTAGATTATCCACTATTAATTATAGAGTAGTTGATAATTTAAGTTTCACTTAGGTTTAACATCCTCTCTATAAACCAGTAAGAAGAGATGATTCCAATAAGATAAGGGATAAGATTATATAGTATTTTTTCCAGAACCATATTAAATCTTTTTAAGAAAAAAAGTATTATACTTATTATAAAAACAAATAGGAGTTGTCCCAATTCTATACCTATGTTAAAAGACAACAGAGAGATTACTATTTCATCGTGAACAAGACCTATATTACTTAATGCATTAGAAAATCCAAAGCCATGTAGTAGCCCAAAAATAAATGTTACAAATTCAAGATGCTCTTTTGTATAGCTCTTTTTTTTTGAGAGCAGTTCTCTTGCAAGAAGAAGAATACTAAGTGCTATCATTGTTTCAATATAGTTAATATTTAAACTTACTACCCCAAAGAGGCTACTAATAAGGGTGATAGAGTGTGAAATAGTAAATGCCGTAATTGCTAAAATAAGTTTTTTATATGTTTTTGCTAAAAGAAGCAGAGCAAAAAGAAAAAGAAGATGGTCATACCCTGTTAGTATATGAAAAAAACCTAGTTTGATGTAGTCTAAAAATATTGTACTCTGAGAATTTTTCTTTTGAAAATACACTAAAGGTGTTTGCGAACGAAGTAGTACAGAAAAAAGAGCCTCTTTTCTCTCATAATGTAGCATCACTCCTCTATCTATAGAGTTAAGCCCTTCAACCCAAACTCTACTCTCCATTAAACCATTTGTACCGCACCAAAGACTATATTTATCTATTTTATAACCGTCTCTAAACATAGTTACTGGAGAATTAACTTGTACACATTTATTAGAAAAATGGAATCGAATATCCTTCCCTTTTGTATCTGAGAGTGGTTTTTTATAAACAACTGCTATAGTATGTTTAGAATTTTCATTTAACTCTAAATAGGATAATCCTGTTTGATGAGCACTCAATGAGAGAACATAAAAAATAAGAATAAAAAATAAGTGTAACATCTACTACTTAACTGGCTCAAGAGTATACTTATTGAGCATACTTTTATAAGCTCTTTTAACTCCTTGTATCTTGTTTTCTTGAAGATAATCTCTATAGACTCTATCCATCACTTCGTTATATGTGTAGTGTATTTTTCCCTTTTTTGCAGTTACATAAACAAAGTGCTCGCCATATTTAGAATGTAAAAGTTGACTCCAACAATTTTTCCTTAGTAAAAAAACTTTTTTGGTAAAATATTTACCAAATATACTTTGAAGCTCTTTATAGCTTATATTTTTAAAAAAAAATCCATCACTAAAGTTTTCAGTAAATAACTCTGCATCCTCTGCTTGCACATTCAAATAATTTAATATTTTCTCTAGATTTTCTTTATACTCTTGTGAACTATTTTCAGAAAGATAAATATGGACAAACGAAAGTTGCTCAACCTTAAGGTAATCATCTTTATGAAGTTCATAATATACTAATAACTGCTCTTGTGTAGGTTCATTATACTCTATACTATGAACTACAATAAACTCCATTTTTTTTTGAAGTATTTTAGATATCTCATCATCTTCTTTATAGAGTTCAATACGAAGTGCCTCTTTTAAAAACATTTTCTCTCTTAAGTACTTTTGTGCATAAAATTTATAGGCTTTAGGATATGCCTCTCTTAGTCTCTTTTTTTCAACCTGTGTAAGAGAGATACTGTTTTGAACAAGCCCATCATTTCCCTTTGAAACTTCAAGATTATAGAAGTATAGTAAACATCCAAGTATAAGGAAGTGTATAAGAGGCTCATGGATTAAAATTTTAAAAGACTTTATCATCCCTAAGTATATAAACTCTATAGTAAATCTATTATTAATAACTACTCACACTCGACCTTAACTGTTGCACTCTTTACACCCTTGTACTTTAACATCATATTTTGAGCTTTTAGTACTCTAGTATGCTCCTTTGGGCGAGAGTTTAGATGACAACCATCAGCAATATGAAAATTTAATGACAAATCAACATAGCTCTCAAAAGTAAACTCCTTATTTCCTTTTATTTTATGATAAGAATTTAGTTTTCCATTCGCTTCTATTAAATAACTCTCTTGCAACATTTTATCTCTATCTATAACTTTTAAGTAGTGTTCTTGTTCTTTGTTGAAACTGACATAAGTGTGTTCTTCAAAATATTTGACTCCAATAGCAGATGTCATATTTTTCAAATCAAGACCTTCATCTTTCTGCTCAATACGAACTGTTCTAAGATCTTTCATACCACTCACCAACCATTCATCAGCAATATTAGACAAAGACGCTGTATAAAAGTCCATCACTTTTGGTATATACTCTGAAGTGTAAATTGGCATTAAATCCGCTTGCAGTGCCCAATCAAAAACATATTCTAATGCTTTTAACGATGCCAGTTTAGAGCCTGAGTATATATGGTAATAAATATCAACAGGTTTAAATCTTCTTGGCGAATTTGTAAGCTCAAAAGTTTGTGTTACACGCTTAAAGCCCCAAAATGGTCCCAACCAACTATTTGTATATACATTTTCATTTTGTGCACCTGTAAATACTTGAATGTAGTTCTCCCTGTAGATTCCAAAAGGAGCAATACCCAAAAGCCATGGTTTAGTTTTTGTAATAGTTGTATCTCCACCATTCATATTAAGAATATTATGCTCAAATACATACTTCAATACATTACCTTTTGGCATACAGTCTCCACTCCAAAAAACAGATTTTGCTTCTTTTTTTGATTGAAGTTTCTCTTCAATAAAATCTAATGTATCAATCAACTCATACTTCAATGAAAAGTTATAGCCTTTCGGCTTTAGTCTATACTTTTCATCTAAATTATCATCTTTAATCTTATTCCAAAAGAAAGGATGTGTAAATGTATGTGTCGCAGGTTCAACATTCTCTAGGGCATAGATATCTTTTGCAATTTTCATTAACTTAGGTGAAATTTTCGGATAAATACCATTGGGAGCAATTTCGGCACCAATTACAGAGACCGAGTGAGGTATTTTATAGACCTTTAAAATATGCTTTAAAATAGCATCCCCTGCAAAGTATCCAAAATCTCCTTCAACACGATTCATTATTCCATCTCCATCCACATGAGAAAACAATAGACGTTTTCCATTTTCTGTTGTTGGATCTGGTACTACTAGTTTTTTAAGTTGTAATGCTTCTTTAAAAAACAAAAATGGATTAACGACCCAAAGACTATCATCATTGAAAGAGATTAAACTACTCTCTCCTATAGCATAGCCACCCCATGATGTTATGGCTGCTGGAATAGACTCACTACCATCTTCTAACTCATACCGTACTAGGGCTTTAATATATTGTGATTGTATCTGCTCAGTAGAAGTAGATAAGGAGGGCTCAATCTCATATGCTGCCGTTTTCTCATCATAAAAAGATTGAATTTTTTTAAGTCTCTTTTTCGTAATATTAATATTTAAGAAACTCAAATAATCACTACTTTGATCTGCTGAAAAGTTATTTACAAATGCTATCTTAATACCGAGTTTTTTTACTTGTTGTAACCATTTTTTAAACTCTTCAGGATTTTTATAGTAGTTTTGTAACCATACAGTCACACCTGCATAATGTTGCATCTCTTTCATGCTAGGTAAACCTTCATAAATATTAAAAAATCTTGGTATATAACCCATATACTCTAAAACAGTACCACTGTTGAGAATCTCTAGCTGCTCTCGTATATCATTTTTACTCTCATCTACAAGTATTAAGATTTCTCTTTTTAGTGCATTTTTTGAGGAGTATCCATAAGTATCAAGTGTGCGTGTAGAGACATAGGGAATCATCCCTTTTTTTTGAACCATCTCTGCATCTCTATGTATCTCTTCTTTAGTTCCTGTATCTAAATACTCAACACATATAATAGGAAGCTTATATCTATGTATCTTATTTAAATAAAAATCCAGCCACTCTCTATCTTTAGATGACACCTTTTTATACTCAAGATCAACTCCATCGAGACCTTGGTAATAGGATTCAAATAGTACTGCTTCTACTATACTATGGACCTCATCAATAATCTCAAAACCTCTATTTATAATTAATTTACTCTCTGGGTATCGATGATGAAATTCATAAATAAAGTCAACTAGTGCCTTTTCTGCTCTAGCTCGCTCCTGATCCGTTTTAGCTGCTAACTGATAGGAGTCTAAAGTATCAAAGAAAAAGTTCTCAAACCCTCGTTTTATTTGTGGCTCAATCATTTCATTAAACAAAAAATCTCGGTATGCTTGATTGGAAAGATCAAGAACATCACTATTCCATGCTCTATTTTTGGCGATTATCCACGTTGGATGAATTCTTTTATATTCTGGTCGAGTTTTTTCTATCTCTCCTATACTCACATAAGCATACATTTTAGACTTGTATACTGAAAAACCATGCCTTGCTGTTTTAATATTTTGAGGTTCTACAATAATATAATCATGAATTCCTACCATTGGGTAAGATATATTCTCCCCATAATAGACCATTGCACTCTTATCATGAAGTGATGCAAAAAGGTTAAGACTCAACAGTAAACTAAATAGAATTTTTATCATTTCATTTTCTCCATATTATGGGTGATAGTACATAAACTTATAATTTAAAAAGAGTTCTAAAAGAGTGCCACCCGTTCCACTTACTGAATCAGTATACGATACACCAACTAACAGATGATCTTGATGCCATATTTTACCACCATACCCAAGATTAAAACCATATGTATAATCTTGGGTATCACTATTATAATATGGATAAAACTCTATATATGGTCTCCATACACGTGTGTATATATTACTGTTAGCCATTCCATAAGAAAGATTCAAGCCAATATTGTAAAAATTATTAGGAAGCACGGCAGTATTATTGAGTTGAATCTCATCAATTACCCCTCTACTCCCTTGTGTCTCTTTATACATACCAAAATCATAAAAAGTAGCTACTCTGATATCTGGATAACCATTTCGAATTTGTTGCGATAGCATTAATCGTCCATAGTTTCCAGAACCCAAATTCACTTCGTCTTGAGAAGTATACTCATTAAAACTATAGAGTGCATCTAGGGAGGTAGAGGTTAAAAAGTTCCACTGTAACTCTAAAGAAAGTTTATCTTTTTTCCCACCAACAACAAGTTGTGTACTCTCGAGGGCATCTATATTTTTTCCTATCTCAACTCTACCCACTAAGTCACTACTAGCTTGATAAGAACTCTTGAAATCAAACTCACTATAACTTCTCATAGCATTATGGTATGCAATATTAAACTCCATAAAACCTCGGTTATATGATCTTTTTATACCCATACCTGCTGAAAAAGTATCCGAAGGTGTACTCAAAAGCTGTTTTGTATTTAAACTCTTATCTTGTGAGTAATTTAAATGGCTGAAAAGATAGTATCCATCTTGAATATATGTACTATTTTTCATATCTATATACTTTTTAAGTAGTGCGTCTCTTTCATAGTAGGAGAGTTTCGCATCAAAAAGATCAGCTCTCTCTTTAGATAAATTTAGATGTCCTATATAAGCATTTTGACTCTTTTCATTATGTAAAAGTGTTTCAAAAGTAATTGTTTGTGCTAAAGAAATCTGTCCATCATTTTTGGCAGCTTGTGCAGAATCTCCAACCGACAGGCTTACAAGATAAAGATCTAACAAGTTATCTATCTCTGTATGATTTTGAAATACGAGTGCATTACTAAAATCAAGCCATAAACTATGCTTACTCATAGTATGATAAATCTGTAATGATTTATCATAAGCACTATTTCTCATCGCCCAGGAGTAACTTATTTCATCATAATTTTGATGCGAAAGATATGCTTTTGCTTTTTGTAGTTTTTTTTCAAATTTATCTGGATTTATTACAAACATAGCAGCACGCAGATAATTCGAAAGATATTTATCATCTTCTTTAAGTATAGGCTCTACTTTTGCGTTCTTCTTTAACTCATGTTCAATTTTACGCATACTATGTATAAATGCCGGTTCATTATTTTGCATCTGGTAAATATAAGCTTGTAAAAACTTAAACTCTAACAGCTTTGTACTAGGAGCATCTATCTCCAAAAGCTTCTCTACATAATAAGATGCACGATTTATATCATGTAGAAAAAAGTATCCTGATGCCATAGGTAGATATGCTGATGGCTCTAAATTTTGACTCTCTGACATCTTTAATAGTGTCATTTTTACCTTCACATTATTTTTGAGTTCCATATAGAGCCACAACATATCTAACTTAATTGCAAAACTATTTTTTGCTAAGGAACTCGCCCTCTTTAGCATCTCTTCTTGTAGTATATACTGATGATAATGTCCATAAACTTTAGACTTAACAATCCAATAGAGAGACTCTTTTAAAAGGGGACTATTTTGAGCATCAAGTTCCGCTAAAAATACTTTTAACTCTGCATATTTCTTTTCGTTCATTGCTACATTGGCATAACTATAAAATAAATAGGAATTCTTATAAGTTTGAAAAGCACTTTTTATTGCATGTAGCGCGAGCTGGGGATTACTTTTTTGATATACAAAAAAGATTCTCTCATAATCTACTAAACGGCTTGCATTGATATCCATTAAAGCTTTTGATGCTTGAGCAGCTTCTTCATTATCTTGTAAGTACCAACCTAAGTCACTTTTTAGTTCATTATATTTTATAAAGTCATCTCTCTTCTCATGAAGCTCTAAACTTTTTTTATTCTCTACATAAGAAAGACTCTTATATGACATAGAAACATTACGAGTCACATAATAATAGCGAGCGATAAGAGCTGCATCTTTTTTGCTATAAGGCTTATGCATCTCTAGGATAGTAGTATATTTTTTTGCTAACTCTAAATCACCCAGCTCTAAAGATACCTGTAATGCTTGAGTGATAAGATAGCCTTTTCTCTTATCTTTTTTATACTCCTCATCCAATATTTCAATAATCATTTCAGGAGAACCCATCTTCTTGTAGGTATACACCATTAAGTCTATATTTTTCTTTGTAGGATCTATTTTCATACGATGAAGAACAAGGGGCTCTATCTTATCATACTGATGCAACTCTATACCATATGAAATAAGCTCTTTTTCTATAGTGCTATCGTAGTTTCTACTATACAGAAATCGCATATACTTGATTGAATTAGCACCCCTATTCGTCCATCGAGAGAGTTCAGCCATTTTTTGATTCCAATAGTAGGAGTTAGGATATTTTTTATATCCAATAGTAGCTACTTTATATGCATTCTCCAAATCATTTTTATATAAAAAGACTTGTAATATCAATCGGATTTCATTTTCTACTTCACTCCTTACACCACTGTTCTCCTTTGAAGAGTGAGAAGTTTTTTTCTTTGTATTTTTGAAGTTACTTTTTTTTACATTAGCATCATCAAATCTGTATCTATATGTTGTCGATACAGCTGCACCTCTATACTTACCTATTACTTTTCTTAGTTTCGTTTGAGCTGAGACAAACTTTTCATAACAACCACAACGAATAGTAAGTATTTTTCCAATTTGCATAATTTTACAAGATTTAGGATACACACTCTCTTGAAGAGTTTTTAAGTTTTTAGCAGAATTATCTCTACTCATTAGTTGTACAGTATAACAACTCTCATTTGATTTTCCAAAGCTAATTCCAACAAGCAATATCATTAATAGAAATATTTTCATTACTTGAAACCTCTATTCATGATTTTTATAGAAAGTTTTTGTGCTAAATCCAACCTACCAACTGTGACATAAAGTTTTACAATTTTTGTACGCACAAATCTATCATTTAAGTAATAGTTTTCATGCTTATGTGCTAGATATGCGGCTTGATTCATATCATCACTCCCTTGTAGTACTTCAAGAGCCTTAAAAAAATAGTTCTTTTTTTGACTATAGTTATTCTCGTTTTTAAAAAGTTGCATATAGACTTGTGATGCTTTTAAATACTTTTTACGCATATAATAAAATTTTGCTAATTTTGTACTAAAGTAAGTTGAAGTATCTGAATATCTCTTGAGTAAATTTTCTGCTTCGATATATTTTTTAGTATCCATATAGGTATAATACTCTGCTAAAATCCATTTATGTTTATTTTCTATGTCAAGATTTTGTAAAAGCTGAAGTGTTTTAAAAGCATCTTTCCAGTGCTTTAAACTCTTTTCTAAATAGTAATCTTCTTCTAAAAGTGTTATATTAAAAGGTTCGTTCTGTAGTTTTTGCTTTAAAAATAGGTGTCTAGCTCCTCGATTATTTACGAATGTAGCTTCTCTATAACCATACTCTATATCATCAAATATTTTTTCTGTATATATAAGTTCAAATAGTTGTGTTAATTTTTCTAATGTCTTTTTTTGCTGTTTTTTTTGTCCACTATCCTGATAATAAAAATAATTCTCTTTTTCAAGTTTATAACTTAAAAGGGTAGCTTCTTTATGTATTTTTTTATCTTTACTCTGAACAAGAAGCTGTAGTAGTCGTAATGAGAGATCTTTTTTCCCTGAGAGTAGACTCTGTTTAGCCAAAATAATCATTAATGTTTCATCTTTTGGAGAGTGTACTAAAAGGTTTTTTAAGTAAAGCATACTTAAGTCATAGTTTGAGCTCTCTGCAAGAATCTGTTCTTTTAACATCTCTTTCGGATACAACACAATTAAAATTGCACTAAAAACTAAAAAGGTAAAAAATAGTTCTTTGTATGTTATAACATATGGTTTTTCTTTTTCCTGCTCAATACTATACATCTAGTGTAATCCTCTTTTCATACTTATAAACCTAGATATAACAACATGTTTACTGTAACATAAATGTTTCATAATCTAACCTATCCATTTCATTTCGTATAACTACAAGACTTGCAATAAAAACTAATAGCAGTGATACCGTATACCCATATCCAAAAAATGCTGGTCCTAATGTTATAGACCATAATGTTAAAACTGTATTTAAAACAAGAAAACTTATAGAAAGCCACATTGCTACTTTTTTTCTATCTAAATAGTAAAGAATAGCTAACACAGACATAAAAGCAATCTGTAGCATTGCTCCAATAGTTAAAATATGCAACAATCCTAGATAGAGCAAAGGAATGTTTAACATTTTAAATACTGATGGTGCAGAGAGGAAAAGAATAATATCCAAAATACCTTGAATCATTAAAATCTCATGGATAGCATGACGAATAACACCAACCATATCATCTCTGTATCTCTTAATGGTCCCTAATGTTCCTCCACTTCGGACAGCATCATAATAGAGGTCATACTTCTCAGCAAAATCAGATTCTAAGCGGTAAAAAAAGATAGCCATTCCCGGTAAGATAGAGAGATATGCAAGAAAAATTGGCATATCGTATACTACAGAAGCATTCAGTTTTCCAAGTACAGCATGTCCTGTTGCAGGATGGTACCAAAATATAAATTTATCTACCCAAGCACCAAGGTTATAACTTAGACCTGCCACACCTAAAGACCAATAGAAATTTTCCTCTAAAAAAAAGTCTATTTTCATAAAAATAGTAGAATTGTAGCTTTTAATAATCAAAGTCATTAAAATTGTAAATAAAATTGCATTACCAATAAAAAAAATATATATGAGGACTTCAATACTATCTCCAAAATAATAAGAAGCTAATACAATAAGGGCATAAGAGATAAAATATGCCCATACTACTCCATTATAATACTTTAAACTTGCTGCTAAAATACTAGAAATCCACACACCACAAAGAACTAAAAAAGTAGAGACTACACCTATTATAAAAATAAAACTCTGTTCCTCAAAAACCCATATGTAAAAGGGAATAACAAGAGGAAGTCCTAGTCCCCAAGCCATAAAAATTGCTCCAAAATAACTCGGTAAAATTTCATCCTCTTTATGATTAAAAATAAGATCAGCCACATATCTTGTAAAGGGAAGCTGTAGAACTCCTGTAATAATTAAACTTGAAGCGAGTGCTATTGCATAGGTAATTACAACTTGAAATCTAAATGCATCACTCGCTTCTCCTAAATTTGCTAGGTTTAAAAAACCAACAAGAATAATAGCAATTATGGAGATGACCCATGGTCCTGAACTCAAAATTGCAGAGTAACCATAAACCTTTGTAAGGGATAGTAAACGGTCCTCTTTAAGAATTTTTCTTAACTCAAAGCCTATACCTGCCACATTACAACCTTAAATCTTTTTACTTGTACTTTAGTATATGGAATTTTTGCAGAAATATAATAAGGAAAGACTACTGCTTTTAACTCTGCCCATGATTTATTCAATGCCTCTTGATACAAGAAACGGTAATCATCTAAAAAGAGTTCCTGTCTATAGTACTTTTGAACTCTCTTTAGAGAGACCTCTTGGGCCTTCTCCCAAAGTCCATTCTCAAAGGTAAGAAATTTTACATATTCTAGTGCTAGAGAGCCTGGATTTGCGATACCAGTCACTGCTCCTGCTTTTCCCATCTCTATATCTTCTTTATCAATTCCTCCTTCTATAAGATCTCTACAGGAACCAACATCTGTAGCAATACAAGGCACACCAGCTGCAAATCCTTCAAGAATCACCAATGGCATTCCCTCACTAATAGAAGAGAGTGTCTGCAGTGCAGATTTAGGAAGAATTTTTTTAATATCGCTGTGTCCAAAAAATTTAATTTTATCTTTATGTTCTTCAATCTCCTCTGCACTCATTTCACTCTTATTTGCATTAAAAATTTGTAACTTCTCTTTAAGTCCAAGAGAGATGGCCATCTGTTGACACTCTAAAACATACTCACTATCCTCTTCTATCGGTCCTACTATCCACCCTTCAATATCTGGAATAACTTGTGATGCTATTTTAATAGCACGAATAAATGTTTTAATATCTTTAATAGGAACAACTCGACCAATAAGTGTCACAACTGGTTTAGGAGTTTTCTCTCTCATTTTAATTGTCTCTCCAAGGGCATCTACATCAACACCATTAGGGATTACCATTGTTCTATTTGCATCTGCACCAAAATTTATTTGAATTCTTTGAGCGCCAGAGAATAGAGAAAGAATATGATTTGAACGATGATAACAGAAGAGTCCAATTTTATCAAAAAAACTTACCCACATTCTTTTGATATAGTTATACTCTTCTGGTTGCTGCAATAAACTCGGTTTTTTATACTCTACCCAGTCGGCTGAAAGCATATCAATTTTACGCTCCCTGGTGTAAATACCATGTTCAGTCAAGAAGAGAGGTCTATTTGTATCATATGATGCTAATGCACCTATAAAACCTGCATAACCTGTAGAGGGCGCATGAAAAATTTTTGTTGAAGGAAGAGATGCAACAATATTAGCTAAAATCCAGATGGGCTTATGAATATTTCTTAGTGTCCAAAAATAGTCTACAAAAGGTACATCTGGACAGTTCTGCATATATATTTTATTTATAAACTCCCAAGAGCGTTCTGAATATAAAAAATCTTTAAAGGTTACTTCTTTATTGTAAAACTCTATATCTCTTAGCATATCAGGAATTTCATTTTTTTGAGACTTAAATGACTCATAAAGTTTTTCTACTGCAACAAAACCATCTTTTGAACCCTTTATTTTTTCTGGCTTCATATCACTTACATCATCGAAAAGATAGTGCTCTTCAAGATGGACTAAATTTTGAGGAAATTCATAACTAATCTGCATTATCTTTCCATCAACAATTTTTTGTGCACCAATAAAACAGACACCAAAGTTGTACTCAGGAAGTCCTTTTATAAGTTGCAAAATCCAAGAAGAAACACCACCTTTAATATAAGGGTATGTCCCTTCTGAAAAAAGCATTATATCCACATGTTTACTTTTTGGAAATGGCTGTGACATTAACTACTCCTCCACTGTTCGACTACAGAATAGAGTGTTGCATTTAGTCCTAAATCTGATGCTTCTTGAAGAATAGAGTTAACCACTTTATAGTTACCTTGTAAAAAGTGTACTTCTGCTAAGTATGGTAAAATATATGATGAGTTTGATGCATTTAACTCCTGTGCTATAGTAAACTCTGTACTAGCTAGAGAGTACTCTTTTTTTGACATATAAACTCGTCCCATTAAAACATATACTTTCATCAACTTTTCATCTTTTAAATTTTTTAGAGTATCAGAATTTGTATTCTCTTTTAAACGTTCTAAATAAAATTCTTTTGCAACAGATGCATACTTTATAACCTCTTCTAAAAAGTTCTCTTTTAAACTCTCATGTGAAAGTTCGGTATAAACCATCTCCCAATATAAAAATGCTAACTCAATAGCAGCATTAGCAATTACTTCGTTACTAGGCTGTTTTATTTCTAGCTCTTCATTATAAATTGTTAAATAGTTATTGATTTTTGTACTTAGGTTTTTTTCAATTTTATTGATAATCGCATACCCAAACATACGAATTTCATCATCATTACTAGAGAGAGTTTGACGAATAATACGAAGGTTTGCAGGAGACCTACTTGCAGCTAAAGAGGAGAGAGCTTTAAGTTTTTTTGATTTTGGTGCATATCTATTTTTTAATAGGTGAGACATAGAGCCCTCTCCAAAAATTCGCTCAACATTCAAAAAAGATATACTAAATTCATCAAGATTTAGTATATTAGTATTTGTCACTCTTTTTTCATATGTAATGTATCGTAAGTACCAAGCAATCCATATGCAGAGTAAATAACCTATGACTGGTAAAGAGAGGTTAAAAAGGAATAAAAACAGGAAACTAGCTAGGGTATTATTCCCCTCCAAAGAGATTTTAAAAAGAGATCTAAATATTAAACTTCTCTCTTTAATTTTTACAACTCTTTGTCTATCACGGGCCATTATCACTTCACCTCTAGATTTAAAACGTTTAGATATATAAAAAGAGAGAACAAAAGCCATAATAAAACTAAGCAATATATGGATGCCATATAAGAAAATAACAAAAGGCTCTAGCTCACGAAAAAAATCACTGACCATAATCTTCCCGATAATATTTATTCATTAATTTAATTTGTGAAAGATCAAAAGTCATATAATCAAAATCTTTATCTTTCTCCTCTTTGAGTGACAGGCGTAAACGTTTTAAGTACCCCAAAGCAGCAGCTTTATCATGCAGTGGGAAAAATAGTGTAATATAGTAATAATTATTATTCTCTATCATAGTTAGCATATCTAAAGCACGAAGCATTTTCATTATTTTCTCATAAATACGAGTTGCTTGGAGCTCATTATCTAAGCGAATAACTAAAAATATAGACTGTACATGGTACTTATTATATAAGATACGGACCCTTTCATATTCAAACTTAAAATCATTATCTTCAATAATTTCAAGCTCTTTAGAGTTTTCTAAAAGAATTTCTTTCTCAATTTCTATAGAAAAATACTCTAAAAGAATTGAAATAGATGTAAGATTTTCCCTATTAAAAGACATAAAAGGCATCTTCTCAATGGCAAGTACCTCACTAACCTGGTTCTCTCTTACAGATGGTATAGCAGCAATAAAAAGGCTATCTTTATCATTTTCTACACTAGGTTCTCCTCTCTCATCACTAATATAGATGGCTGTATTTCTTCCAATAGCTTTGTCAACTAAATAGTCTGAAACAATATCTTTTACATCTTTCTCAGAGCTATTAACACCATAAACAACATAAGCATTCTCTTCATTTAGAAATTCTTTATCTTCATGTCTCTCTTTATATATAATTGTTGCAGAAGAGACATTAAAAGACTTCTCCAAAAGACTTAAAAAATTTTGATAATAGGCTCGTCTCTTATCTACAAAATCATCTGAAGATATTTTACTATTTTCATCAATAATATATTCAATTGAATTTCGAATACTCATAGGTTTAATGACATAATTTTTTTCAAGTTGGTCATGTGAAATTTTTAAAGAGTAAAATGCTTTTGACAACTCTTCAAGCTTCACACCTCTATACTCTGCACTAATCTGAGCATTCTTAATTTTTTTTGTCCAGTAGTAATGGAACTCACTAAAAATCATTGTCATCATTAATGCTACCAAAAATTCAGTATACTCAAATAAAGGGTAGTTCAGGTACATAACTATTGCAAGTATACTCAGAGCAAGCATCCCATTTTCAAAACCATGAAACAGCGTAATGATTGCTAAAAGAATTAATATATATGAGATATCCATTTTTAAAATACAGATATCATTTGCATCAATCAGATAGCCGACACCTAAATAAAGAGCTACTATAACTATAGTTTCAAAATAAGCATACTTATGTAAGAACCTGGTAATTACATCAAACTTTGTATGCTTCTTAAGTCGGTTTAATCTCTGTTTCATTGTAAACTTATTTAGACATCATTTCTGCTACAAGATCTTGTGCGGTAGTTCCTATAGAAGCATTACCCCAGTCACTATCTGAACCTGTGGCACTCCAAACTAATTTATATTTTTTTGTTTTGTATAGACTTATCTGAAAACTTACAGCTGGTTCACCATCTATTCCAGTCTTATACCTCCACTCGCTTACACCACCATACATAAAATATTTACTACCATCTTTTTTAGCAATTTTTTTTGCTTTTTTCATACTTGGTACTTTATCTTTTAAGTGACTTACAACTGTATAACCTTTTATAAGTAGCATACCCTCTATAATATTAGAAGCTCTCATTCCAGCCCTTGGAGTATCTGTATAGTTATTAAGTTGAAACAATGATATAGTCACATCATTTTTTTTATCATGGGTTGCATTAAAATCTTCATACACTACAGGTAAAGATTTTTGTGTCCTTACTAATGAAGATGTTGAACAACCAACCATAGATACAAGGATAACACTCAATATAGTAAACTTAATTTTTTTCATTTCTACCTCTTTAATATTTTATAACTTTCTAAAATGCGACTAGTGCTCTTACCTGAAAAACATTAAGTAGTCCATCATACTCTTTAGTCTCTTCTGGCTGTGCAACGATATAGTTAAACATAAATTTTAACTCTTTTGTCATATAGTAGTTTATCCCAAAAGTGTAATCACTCTGGGCACCATTATTATTTTCATCTTTATCTTCAAAGTTTATATGAGAGTATCTCAAAGCCAACTCTAAAGAACCTCCCCTATATGGTTTTATCTTTCCTAAATTGGATGTAGAGAATCTGTATCTTTTTCCTTTTCCAAAAAGAAAATAACTTCCTTGTAAATAATACCCATTAAAACTATAATCAGTATAAACTCCTATATTACTCTTATTTATTGCACTAAGAGCTGTTTGTGTATATTCTCCTTGAAGAGAGTAACCATCGTAAATATAGAGTAATTCTAGATTTATTTTTTTTAAGTTGCTAACACTTTTGACGGAGACTGACGTATATTTATTATCTACAAATTCCGTTTCTGCTCCTTGAGAAAATTTTATTTTTTCACCATTTATATCTTGATTATAGTAGCCTATACCTACAGAAAGAAGATGTTTTTTTTGAAACTTATAAGCATATGTCCCACGAAATGAGTAACCAAATTTTTCTTCTTTATTGTCTATTTTTTCATCTATAGAATTACCAAATATAGATACAAAAAGATTAACACGGCTATTATAGTTTTTTTTGCTCACAAGTAACTCTGCTCCAAATTTTCTTCCCTCGCCATATGCATCAACAAGTGATCTTTCCATAAATGTTAAATTTTTTGAACTTGTATAGCGTTCTAATGAAAAAGGAATTTTAATATTTCCAAACTTCACCCTGTAACTTATATCGGATGTATGTAATTTATTTTTATACCCTATAAAGTTATCTTTATATTTATTTTTTCCTGTAAAGCTATACTCAAGTTCATAAAAAAGTTTTTTATCAAAATAACTACCTTGGTGATAAATACGAACTCGTCGCCAATCATGATTTGTATAATCTTGATTAGCTTCATCTACATAAACAACATCATAACTAACCTGTGCACCAAATTTATATCTATAATCGAAAGGGGATATCCCATCTGAGTTTGAAAATATCTTGAGATATCTATTATACTCATATAGAGGTGCTCGTTTTTTAATATACTTCGTCACTGTAGTTTTTTTCTTACTATTTTTCTTCTGCACTTTCTTTGGAGACACTTCTTTTAATACTATGTCCTCTTTTTTTTCTGTAGTAGTTTTAACTATTAAAGGCTTAAAATCTACTACCTTAGGTATTACAACTCGTTTTTCAAGAGAAGTAAAACGACTTTTGTAAGTTGACAAAACATAAGCCCGTTTGTACTCTGGTGTAAAGAGGGCAAGAGTGTTTTTTGCTTGTTTATACTTTTCAAAACAACCACATCTTACTGTAATATTACTCCCTATACTCATAATTTTGCATGACTTATCATAATTCTTAGATTTAAAAAGATTTTCATTTTGAGTATTTTTAACACTACTAGTTAGTTGTACACTATAGCAGCTCTCTTCAGCATAAATCAAGCTAAAAAATAATGTCATATAAAAAATTATTTTCATAAACTCTCTCTATCAATTATTAAATATTCAGCTGCTTTATTGGGTTTTTGTCCATTATCTTCTACGATAAAAAGAGCAGGTTTTTTTGATTCTTTATTTATTAAAGTCACACCTTCTGCATAACCCATATCTGGTTGATTTTCTACATATGAGAGTTTTTTATTTAACTTATCCCAAAACCATAGCTCAAATTTTACCTCTCTGCTCTTACTACCTCCAGCAATAATCCAATACCCTTTTTTTTGATTATCATAACTAATATCACGTATACCCAAACCATTAAGGTTTAATCTTATTGGTTGAGAAAATTGAGGTTTTTCTTGAGTCAAAAAGATCTCTTTGGGATTTTTAATCTCTATTAAAAAAGCATCACTGCCTAAAAGAGGTGCTCTAAAGGCTAAAAGAACTGCTCCCGTTTCACTCTCTATACTTAAACCTTCTATATTCATAGAGTTAAAAGCAAAAATATCATTTTTAAAGATTTTTGGAAATGCTTTATATAGCTGTTCTTTTAACTGAGAATAAATTTTAAAATCCTTGATAGTACCATCTAAATAGGTAAACATTATAAACTTTTCACGTGATTTTTTTCTCTTTCCTGTTTTGGTTAGGCTATGTGAAGTGATTGCATAAACTCTATTTTTATCAACAGTTATAGCCTCTAAATCTTCAATCTCTTTTTTAAAAAAGCTTTTTATTTTTTGTGGTATATAGAGATTTCCAATTTCTGTAACACTGTTATCACCCTCTATTTCTAAAAGTTTTAAAGAGTGCGAATTACTTTCATCTTCCACTATAAGTATTTTTCCATCAGGCATTGTTGCTGCTCCTGAAGGTTCAAATACATTATAAAATTTATCTTTTTTATAAACAACATTACCATTTGAAAGGTTATAAAATGCAGTTTTTTCAACATCTATAAGTGCATAAATCATAAAAGATGCACTCACAATTAATCCAACTGAGAAATATCTGTATGCTTGCTTTAACCAGTAATACTTTTTTTTAATTTCAGCACCTAAAATATGCAAATGACTTGTCATTTCAAGCTTTGAACGTTTAGTACTGTAAATGGCATCATTTACCTCTTTATAGTACTCCTCTGGAGATAAGTCAGCCATATCTTGATAATAAAGTAAACTTGAGTATCCCTCTAGGTATTCCTTTGGAACAAGTTTCTCTTTATTGCGTGGTTTAACCGCCATTACTGAAAATATTATGGAACCTAAAGAGGTTAAAATAATAGAGATAAAAGCATAACTCATAACTACATTATGAATGGCGAAACCTGAAGCTGTAACACTCACGGTCAAAATAAAGCCATTAATAGAGATTAAAATACCTGCTTTTGTATCAGCTAATGATGTTAAATCTAAATTGGATCGTAAAGCATTACGGTAAAATGTACCAACAAGCTTAGATAATCCTTTTTTTTTCTTCTTCATTTCTTGAGTATTATTATTTATTGTTGCCATTCTTTATTTTACCTCAAATGGTAAAATACCATATAATACCTTACCATCTATCTCTGGTTTTTCATACGAGATTTGGTAGTGAGACGGATTGTTCTCCTCTTTAGAGAGCACTTGTATATAGTATGTACCTTGAGTTAAATTTGTATCTAAACTATAATTTATATTTTCAATACCTTGGATTTCTAATATATTTGTAGCATGATTAGATAAGTTCGTATCCTTTGACACGATTAAATCATATACGATTTTATCACCTTCTAAATCCACTGATTTATCCCATGTAATAGTTAGAGTAGAATCTACATACTCAGCCTCAACATAAAATGGCATAGGATGACCAATAACACTTTTATACATAGCTATATTGGCAGGGATAAGACTCCATAGCTGTTCAGATTTACTCAGCCATGTACTATCTGAATTATCAATATTGTCTGGAGGCACTGATTGAAATGGTCGTACAGTATCTTCATAATCTAAAATTTTCTGCTGTATAAAAGTATCAGTAATATACTTTTCTCGCAGTATATCTGCCATTTTATAGAGATCATCTCTATTTTTTTTAACACTTAAAAATTTTCTATGTAGTTGTGATCGCCACCATACAGATATTCCATATTCATCTTTTCCTAGGTACTGCTCTTCTGACCATGCACCATCATAATCCCATGGTAAGAAATAAAAAGTATTACTATATAGTGGATTATAAAGATAAAAATTGTGCTGTATCGTGTCTTTATTATTAAGTATTAAATTAATAGCTAACCAAGTTAAATAGTTTTCTCTATTAAAATATTTTGAGATAACATTATCTATATTTGATGTACTTGCTATAGCATCTACCATCTCAAGAAGTTTAGTTTGCTTTTTTCCATTTTTAATCTCTAAAATTTTATTAAACTCAAACTCATTTACAGGTGTTCCCTCAGAATTTAAACTAATCTCTGGAATTTTACTAAAAAGAAAATTTACTGCATTGTAAAGATTATCATCTTTATTCCAACCTCGATTTACTAAGTACTCTTTACGTATCGATTCTATATGACTAAAAATTCCATAATCAGTATTATTGATTTTTAACTGCATAAACTGTATCTTTAAGCTAGAAATATTTGGAATAGTTTTAAAAAGGTCAAAAGCCAATTTATTTTTTATTCTAGACTGATCAGATTGAGATTTAGTTAGCATAAATTTTCTCTGATGCAAGAACAGATCTGTTTTTGAATCTAGTTTTATTGAATATGATTTTTGTAATTCAGTACGAGAAAAATTACCTTTGAGTTTTAAAACAGCATTCATTGCACTCGTTGTAGTAGCAAACGTATCAGTAAAAAATCGTACATGGAGAATTGGTTCATAAGCATCTTCACTATCTATATCATTATTAATATCTTCTAAAGTACATGGGCGCAATGGTTTAGTCAAATCATTATAAGGTTTACAGTTTAGTTCATTAGGTATTGGATTCTCAATATTCACCACTAAAAGATTATCATTAGCATCCGTATACCATTCTTCGCTATCAATCATAGACCCAACAATACTTGGGTTATGTTCTATATTATTATAGCTTTCACAGGAGGTAAAGAAAAAAACAAAACCCATTAAGAGTATAAACAGTAATCTAAACAACTATATGCCTACCTTAGTATAAAATAGAAATACAAAAATTTCTATTTATTTGTATATTTAATACATTATATACATTGATATTATACCTAGTATTTGTGAGTTTTTAAGGGCGAATAAAGAAAATATGATATTTTTACTTAATAAATAGATGATAATCCAGTCATCTTTTAAGTGTTTTGATTAAAGGAGGTGGTGGCCAATCTCGGAATCGAACCAAGGACACACTGATTTTCAGTCAGTTGCTCTACCGACTGAGCTAATTGGCCATAATAATAAAAGTCTTTAAAAGGTGGTGGCCAATCTCGGAATCGAACCAAGGACACACTGATTTTCAGTCAGTTGCTCTACCGACTGAGCTAATTGGCCATCTTTTAAAGAGCGAAATTATAGCCCGTATGTACTGAAAGTTTGCTTAGAAAATGAGGAACTTAGCGAAGTGGCATTGACCATTTCTGATAGTAAGCGAGTAAACGTAGTGCCAATACCCCCATAAATAGCAGTGAAATACTCACTAAAGAGATAAGCCCAACCACGTTCAGCACATACAAAACAACACCTACAAGTAGTGAAACCACTCCATAAAACCCTGTTTTAAAAACAAAAGGTACCTCATTTATTATCACATCTCGTGCAATACCACCACCAACTGCGGTAATAAATGCCATTGTCATGACACCTGTTAAGTTATACTCATTCTCAAGCCCTATAAGTGCCCCTGAGATGCTAAACGACACTAAACCAATAGAATCACTCAAGATAAAGAGTGTTTTGTTCTCTAGGGAGTTTCTTCTATGAAATTTAAAGAGTATAAGAAGTGCAAGAACCGTAATAACAATTAGGGCAGGATAATTATGCGAAAATGTAAAAGGAACTCTGTCAACTGCAATGTCACGAAGTATTCCGCCACCAAGTGCTGTTAAAAATGTAGCAATTAGTACACCAAGTAAATCAAGATCATTTCTAACCGCTACAAAAAATCCACTCATGCTAAAGGCGATGATGCCTATGTACTCCGTTAGTTCAAACATATCTTTAAAGCTTCTACAATAGCGAGCTGTTCTAGGTCTTTTACCTTCTGTTCTAAACTTTTAGCTGTTTCATCTTTGTCTAGGTCTAACTTTTTTTGTAAAATAACTCTACCGCTATCGTACACCTCATTTACTTCATGGATGGTTACACCACTTTTAGCCTCACTGTTTGCAACAACAGCTTCATGTACAAAATGACCATACATTCCTTTTCCACCATATTTAGGTAGAAGTGAAGGGTGAGAGTTTAAAACTTTAAAATTTTCAGTAATTTTAGGAGAGAGTTTTTTCATATAGCCTGAGAGAAAAACATACTCACACTCATACTCAGTTAAAAGCTCATAAATTCTCTCATCGGGATGTTTGTGAGTTTTACTATTTACTAAGAAGTTCTCTACCCCATAACGGGTTGCATTTTCTAAAACTAGAGCATCGGAGTTATTTGAAATTATTAACTTTATATTTATATCTAAAATTTTGTCTAGTTTTGCCTTATAGATGGCATTAAAACCACTACCGTTATGAGAGGCTAATATGGCAATATTTGTCATTAAAGTTTACGAACCGCTTCTTTAAACTCATTACCACGTTGAGCATAGGAACTAAACTCATCGAGACTTGCAGCAGCAGGAGAGAGAAGTCCTACTTCATCTTTTTGAAGTCTCTTATCTATCTGCACAATAGCATCTGCTAAGTTTTTACAGAGTGTGAACTCCACATTATACTTCTCAGCTAGGATTGATAGTCTCTCTTTGTTTGAGCCTATATTGTAAAGTTCTATGTTGAGACTCTTAAGAGACTCAAAAAGCTCAGCTAAGTCAACACCTTTGTCATCTCCACCTAAGATAAGATGGATTTTATGCTCAGAGTAGCGTTTGAGTGCAGCTATGGTTGCATCTAAGTTTGTCGCCTTAGTATCATTTACCCATAGACGCTCTTGTGAGTCGTGTAGCTCCTCTTGACGATGAGGGTCAAGTTCAAATGCATTTATCTGCTCATAACTCACTCTATCAAAAAGAATCTTATCTACCGCCATCGCTAAAAGAGCATCTGCAAGAAATGCACCTTTAAACTTTACCTTACTTACATCTATGCCAAAGTGTGTAGCTAAATCATACTCATCTTTATAGGTAATGAGGTGGGCATCTGTTTGAATATCTCTGTAGCACTCAGGAATAATCGCTATTTCACCCTCTTGCATCTTCAAAATGGGCTTAAGTTTCGCAGCTACATACTCCTCCATGCTTCCATGCCAAGAGAGATGGTCAGGGCTTAGGGGCAGAAGCACATATATGTTTGGTCTTGCAGTATCTGTATAGTGCATTGTAAAAGAGCTAGTCTCCAAAATCCAAATATTTGCATTCTGGTCTAACTCGGCTAAAGGAGTTCCAATGTTTCCACCCTCTAAACTCCCCTTCTCTTTTAAGAGATGTTGCATCATCTGTGTTGTTGTAGTTTTTCCATTTGTTCCACTTATCCAAACTTTTAAAGGAGTAGTTTCAGCAAAGTAATCATACTCGCTCATAAGGTTTTTCGCCTGTTTTATAAGGCTGTGAGAGGGAGGAATCCCAGGAGAGGGAATTTCTAAGTCAGAGTACTTAGCATTAAACTCACTCGATGGCTTAACCATAAAGCCCTCTTCATCACGAAAAGGCTTGAGGCATTTGTCATCATAAAAAACTACATTTGAGAGATGCTTTGCAAGAGAACGTGTTGTCCCTCCGTAACCAAAAAGAGAAGTTACTTTCATTAACGTATCTTAAGAGAGATAAGAGCTATCATATTTGAGAGAATCGCAATAATCCAAAAACGAACAATAATTTTGTTCTCAGCCCACTGCTTCATCTCAAAGTGATGATGGATAGGTGCCATCAAAAAGACTCTTTTTTTACGAAGTTTGTAAGAACCTACTTGAAGAATTACAGAGAGTGTCTCAATAACAAAAATAGAGCCTATAAGAAGTAGTAAAATTTCACTTTTAGAAATAATGGCTAAATAACCTAAAAATGCACCCACAGTTAAAGAACCACTATCGCCCATAAAGACTTCTGCTGGATGACAGTTGTACCACAGGAAACCAGTTAGTGAGCCCATAAGTGCCGCAGCAACAATGGCTACCTCTCCAACATCAAAGCTAGGCATAAGAAGGTATGAACTAAGCTTCGCATGCCCTGTGATGTAAATGATAATACTAAACGATGTTAAAGCTGCTAAAGATGGCACAGTAGCTAATCCGTCAAGTCCATCTGTAAGATTTACCGCATTTGATGTAGAGATAATGACTAAAACCCACAAAACAATAGAATAAAGTCCCATATCAAAAATAGGATTTTTGTTAAATGGTACATAAAGTTCAGTATTGAAATCCGCATAGATACAGAGATAAGCAGAGATACCAAGAGCTGCTACAACTTGAAAAAGAAGCTTTGTTCTTGCCTTGAGTCCTGCTAAGTTTTCATTTTTTTTGATTTTTGCATAATCATCTTGAAAACCTATAAGTGCAAAAGCAACAAGTGTCATAAGTGCTCCAATGGCATAAACATTAGAAAATTTAATTGTAAAAAAAGAAGCTAAGATAGTCGCGCCGATAAAGACTATTCCACCCATTGTAGGTGTGGAGGCTTTCTCTTTATGACGTTCAGGTGCCCACTCATTGATGGGTTGAACACTTGATGTTCTTTGTGCCCAACGTATAAAACGTGGCATAAGTAAGAGAGTAAAAAAGAGTGCTAAGAAAAATGAAATACCACCTCTTATAGTGATATAACCAAGGATGTTAATATCTAAAAAATCATGTAACCAATATAGCAAATGTTATCCTAAAATTTATATAATAATTATCTAAAACATTATTATAAGTTGTTTAGGTAAAAATAACGCTTAGTCGTAGACAGAATCCATATCAAAATCATCCACTTCGATGCTAGGAAGTGAATTTACAGAGTCTTTATTTACTTCTGCACCTTTAAAATCATAATTATTTTTTTGGTAAAAAGTTTGCTCTTTTGCATACTTTTTCTCTTTTTGCATCTCTATTTTTAGCTGTGCATCAGCTCTACTTTTTTTCTCTTTTTCGCTAATACTGCCAGCTAACAGAAGAGAATTGTAGATTAGGATAAGGGTTAAAATGAATTTCATAGGTAAAACTCCTCAATTTATATAGAATATTATATCATTTTCTTATTAATAATATAATTAAATCAAAACTTTCAAATATTATATAGCAAATCTCTTAGAGAAGATGTAGATAGTATGGAATTTTTGTGCTAAAATTGTCTTAACAATTTAAAATAGGATTTATTGATGGAAAATCAAACAACTTTAGAAAAATTAAGCGAGAAAGTATCAGAGATTGTACAACAGTACCATGCATTAAAAGGTGAAACTGAAGTACTAAGAACTGAGCTTATGACACTCAAAGCAGAACGTGAAATAAAAGACCAAGAGATTGAGAAATTAACAGAACAAAATGTAATGAAAGATTTAGAGATAGAAGAGATTGTAAATAAGATTGAAAGTATTTTAGGCTAAGAGTTAATGAGCAAAAAAATAGGTTTACATATAGGTGGTCGGAGATTTGATGTCGATGTTGAGGATAAATTTGCACTATTTTTAGAGAAACAGATGGCAGATGACTTCAATATAGATGGTAATAATGACTTAAAATTACTTCTTCAAGCATATGTGAGAAAAAACCATGAGCTCTACATCCAAGAAGAGAAAATTGCAAATATAGTAAAAAAACTAGATATCTAGCTCTGTTTTAACTTACTATAAGTTAAGACTGCTATAATTTCACCCTCTTAATAAAGAGATGGTGTGCGCTCGTAGCTCAGCTGGATAGAGCACTGGTTTGCGGTACCAGCGGTCACACGTTCGAATCGTGTCGGGCGCACCATACTTACAAACAAACTACAAAAATTTTACTTCACTTTGAAAATCTTGAATTAATCTTACAAATGTCGCGGAATAGAGCAGTTCGGTAGCTCGTCGGGCTCATAACCCGAAGGTCGCAAGTTCAAATCTTGCTTCCGCAACCAATCATACAAATTCAAAAAATAACTTAATGACAAATAACTCCTTATCGCTTAACTGGATAAAGCAGTCCCCTCCTAAGGGATAGCTCATGGTTCGAGTCCATGTAGGGAGACCATTTCTTCAAACTTTTAATCAGTTAAACTCACAACATATATCAACTAGCCACCATATATTTCAGTACTGTATGTATAACTAAAATTATCATTATTTTTAGTCTCTGTGCCTACGACTTCACGCTTTTCTCTTATAAGATTATATTGATCACAAGAGGCTTGATGGCTCATTTTACAAGCTTGTGCATAGTAAAATTTTGCTTTTTTTATATTTCTCTCTACTTTAAATCCACCACGTTTATATATGGTTCCGATGTAGTAACAGGCTTGTGCACGTCTTTTTTTACAAGGTTTTAGAAATGCTTTTTTTGCTTTTTTATGGTTCTCTTTTACTCCATCGCCTGTAAAGTACAAGACACCTAAGCTGATACATCCATTTGCACTTCCATCTTTGCAGGCTTTTTTATACTCAGTAAATTTACTCTCTGTCTGATTTGCAGACAAGTTGACACTTAAAAGGAGGAGAAACCCTATAATAATTTTGCTCATTCTATATTTTAGCTAATTTTATTAAATAGACTTCTTGTGTAAAAGATTAGACTCCCAGTCAAGCTGAGAGTGACGGTATATTTGGGCGAAGGATTAGACTCCTAGTTAAGCTGAGAGTGACGGTTTTTTTGTCATCCTCAACTTGAACCCTCTGTCATCCTCAGCTTGACTGGGGATCTAGCTTATGAAGTAGTCAAATGACTCTTTAACGATATATAAAACTCATCTCGTGTATGAAAATCACTATAATCAAAAACAACAAATGGGTAGTTTTTCCCTTCCACGTTGAGACTAATGTGGAGTTCATGGTACTCCCCTCGAAAAATCGAGTACTCAAGTTTTGCTTTGTACATTCCACTCTCTACATGCAGTTCTATCTCGTTGAGTCTGTAGCACTTCTCTTCTATGAAGTTAGCGATACCAAAAAAAGATGCGACACTGTTAGTTTTAGGCCTGTAGTAGATATTTTGCGGCGTATCAAACTGGAGTATCTCGCCATCTTCTAAAAAGGCTACCCTGTCACTAATCGCCATCGCCTCTTTTGGGTCGTGTGTCACAAATATAGCTGTTCTACCACTCTTTTTTATGAGAGTTAGGAGCTCTTTTTCTATCTGAGCTTTAAGCAGGGTATCGACACTTGAAAAGGGTTCATCGAGTAAGATTATATCAGGGTTTGTAGCGAGCACTCTAGCGATGCTAATACGTTGTTGCTCCCCACCACTGAGCTCATGTGGGTACTTTTTCTCGTACCCCTCCAACTCTACCATCTCTAAAAGCTCTTTGACAATAGATTTCTCTTTTTTGTTTTTCACACCAAAAAGAAGGTTCGCTTCCACGTTAAGATGAGGAAAAAGAGCATAATTTTGAAAAACAAAGCCTATGTTACGGTTTTGTGGTTCAATATTCGTTTTTTTATTAAAAATTATCTCGCTGTTAATCTCTAAAGAGCCACTTCCAGCCCGCTCAAAGCCTGCAATAACATTGAGCAGAG
>Ga0256826_1000361_pt1 | contig 27258 bp, 28 predicted proteins | sample CV79metaG_FD_185975 | JGI IMG/M metagenome (GOLD analysis project Ga0256826, IMG submission 185975) | Hydrothermal vent microbial communities from East Pacific Rise, Pacific Ocean - CV79 | ecosystem: Environmental > Aquatic > Marine > Hydrothermal vents | place: Pacific Ocean: East Pacific Rise...
AGACTACCTTAGTGATGCACAGAACAGTGAATTTTCTAAGATTTTACAAGAAGTTGTTTTGAAATATGATGCAGATGATTTTAAGATAAGTATTGCAGGTTCTCCCATAGTTGTAGATGCTTTAAAACAATCCATGCAAAGAGATATGCAAAAATTTATGAAGATAACTTTTGGTATCATAATGGTATTTTTGTTTTTAATGTTTAGACGCTTTAGTGCGGTTGTATATCCTATAATTATTGTAGCTTTTTCACTTTTAGCAACTATTGGTCTTATGTCATTTTTTGATGTGGCATTTAAACTTCCAACACAAATTTTACCATCACTATTGTTAGCTGTAAGTGTAGGTGCAACAGTGCATATGCTCTCTATATTTTTTGATGAGTTTAATAGAACAGGTAATAAAAAAGAAGCGATAGAACATACCTTAGGGCATTCTGGTTTAGCCATTATTATGACAAGTATAACAACAGCAGTTGGAATTGGCTCTTTTGCTGGTTCTGGGGTAGCACCGATTTCAGATATGGGAACATTTGCTTCCATAGGTGTTCTTATCTCTCTCATCTTAACACTTACTCTTTTGCCTGCATTTTTAACTATAACAAAGATGACACCAAAAGCTTCACAAACACATGAACATAACTTTTTCGATAAAAAGATGGAAGAGTTTGCTGCTATCCCTATAAAACACTATAAAGTCATTATCGTGATAAGTTCATTTTTAGTTCTTACGGCACTATACTTTGGAAGTAAAATAGAACTTTCTCATAATCCGCTCAAATGGTTTCCTGCGACTGACAACAATCGAGTCGCAACAGAAATGATTGACAAAGAGATGAAAGGGACTGTAACAGTTGAAGTTGTTATAGATACAAAAGAAGAGAATGGGTGGTATGATGTAGAACGTTTACAAAAACTTGAAGCAGTAACGAAAGCCCTCGAAACATATGAACATGGAGAATATAAGGTTGGTAAAGTACTAAGCCTCGTAGATGTTTTAAAAGAGACAAATAGAGCTTTACATGAAAACAAAGAAGAGTTTTACAAACTTCCAAGAGATTATGCTCTCATTGCACAAGAGTTTCTGCTTTTTGAAAATAGTGGTAGTGATGACTTAGAAGACTTGGTAGATAGTCAGTTTAGTAAAACTCGCGTTACAATCAAGCTTCCATGGTTAGATGCTATAAAATCTGAACCTGTAATTATGCATATCCGTAATACATTTGAAAAAGCATTTCCTCATTCACAAGTGACAGAGACCGGAGTAGTTATTTTACTCAATGAAACACTTGGAGAGTCCGTAAAATCATCAGTAAGAAGTTACTTAATTGCCTATAGTGCGATAGCTGTACTTATGATTATTATATTAGGTGGCGTTAGGTTAGGACTTCTTTCTATGATTCCTAACTTAGCACCAATTATAGTTGGTTTACTCATCATGTATTTTGGAGGTATTCCTCTCGATATGTTTACACTACTTATAGGCTCGATAGCCATTGGTCTTGCTGTGGATGATACCATACACTTTTTGCATAACTATAGACGTTACTATAAAGAAACAGGGGATGAAGCAAGTGCTATAAGACAAACTTTTTTAAGTACAGGTAAGGCAATGGTAATAACAACTATAGTCTTAGCACTTGGATTTTTTAGTTATACACAAGCCTATATGAACTCGACTTTTAACTTTGGATTTTTAACGGGCTCTGTAATCATTATTGCATTGTTCGCAGACTTACTACTTGTCCCTGCACTTATGATGCTTGTGACTAAAAGAGGATGGATAAAATGATACACTATTTACTATTACTGAGTTTACTTTTTGGTACACTCAGTGCAGATGATGCAAAAGCCCGTGCGATTATGGAAAAAGTAGATGCTCGTTATGATGGCGATACTATTACTCAAGATATGATTATGATTTTGATAGATAAAAACAAGAAAAAAAGAGTTCGCCAAATAAAGAGCTTTTCTAAAGATTTTGGCGTTGACACACACACTACACTTTTCTTTAAATCACCAGCAGATGTGAAAAATACTGCTTTTTTAACATATGATTATGATGATAGTAAAGCGGATGATGACCAGTGGTTATATCTTCCAGCATTGAAAAAAACAAAACGTATACCAAGTTCAGATAAAAGTTCAAGCTTTATGGGAAGTGACTTTTCATACTCGGATATGACAGATAAGGATTTGAATGACTATGATTTTAAACTTATCAAAGAGAGTGTCGTTAAGGGTGATAAAGTTTGGATTATAAGTTCAACGCCTCGAACAAAAGATGTCATAGATGAAACAGGATATATCAAAGGTATCCTTTATATAAGACAAGATAACTATATGTTACGACGGGCTATCTATACTTTAAAAAATAAAGCAAAAAAGAAATACTTAGATGTAAGTAAAATGCATGAACAAGATGGTGTATGGGTAGTTGATGCAATGAAAATGATAAGTAAACGTGGTAAAAAAACAACACATAAAACAGTTTTACAGTTTAAAAACATAGAGATAAATAAAAAGTTAGACGATAGTGTCTTCTCAACGCGACGTATAGAAAAAGGGCTCTAATTGTTGAGAAATCTTGTTTTATCTTTTTTTGTTTTAGTTTCTCTTTCATCTGCTGATGAATTTGAGGATGAATTTGAAGATGGTTTTGAGGATGAAACAGAAGAAATTGTTGTCGCTGAGGTAAATGAAAAATCTTACTATATTACGGGTAACATAGAACAAAAAGTAAATGTAGCTACCCATAACAAAGCACCTCATAATGATTTAAACTCTTTTAAAACATCTTTATATCTTGAGTCGGAGTATTCATTGAACGAGAACCATAAGCTAAGAGTTAGTGCTAAGGGTTTTTATGACTTTATATATAAGTTAAAAAATGAGAGAGCATATACAAGAGAAGAGAAAGATGAATTTGAAAGTGAAGTGGAGATTTTTGACTTCTATTTACAAGGAAAGATAACATCAGAGTTAGACTATAAAGTAGGTCGACAAGTTGTAGTATGGGGTCGTTCAGATACTATAAGAATCACAGATATTTTAAACCCTCTCGATAACCGTTCCCCTGGTATCGTAGATATTGAAGATTTACGTTTACCTGTAGGTATGGCAAAGTTTGATTACTATTTTGATAATTATAACTTGAGTGCTATTGTCATAGGTGAGACAAGATATAGTAAAAATCCTGTTTATGGAAGTGATTTTTATCCTTTTTCTACTCCTCTACCAAATGAAAATATTGAGCAAAAACTTGGCTATGCTTTAAGTTTCAACGCGAACTTTAGTTCCTGGGATTTGAGTCTATATGCAAGTAAAACAACAAGTGATGATGGCTATGTTCGCGTTGTAAATGCAAAGCCTATCATAGAACATGAAGATGTATATATGTTAGGTTATGCTTTTAACTATATTTACGACACTTTATTATTTAAATCAGAGGCTGCTTACTTAGATGGTCTAAAGTATGCGACAACAGGAGAAAAAACTTTTTCAAGAGTTGATGTTTTAGTTGGTGTTGAGTACAATGGTATTAGCGAAACAGTTATTGCCTTTGAACTTGCAAATAGACATATAAAGGATTATGCAAATTCTTTAGAAAACTTGCCTCTTCCGATTTTAAAAGATACCACACAGTATGCTTTAAGAGCTAACTCTGATTTTTTAAACGCGACTCTAAAAGCAAATTTTTTAGTTTCTATGTTCGGTAAAGAGCTAAGAGAGGGTGGTTTTGCTCGTGTCTGGTTTGATTATGACTTTGATGATAGTGTGAGTGCCACCTTGGGGTATGTTGATTATATGAGTGGAAGTCCACTCTTCGATGCAATTAGAGATAACGATATGTTATTTACTAGTTTAAAATATAGTTTTTAAAAAAGAAGAGTTTGTATGAAAAAAATGTTACTGTTATTTTTATTACCCTTATTCCTTTACGGGGAAGTTTATGATGTTACAGTTCTTGAAAAAAGAGCAAATGATGGCTCTAAACAAGCGATGTATCAACTTGGTTATATGTACGAAAATGGTTTAGGTGTAAATGCTGATTATAAAAAATCTACATATTGGTATAAACAAATTTCAAATTCGTATAGTTATAGTATAGTGGAAGAGGATGAAGTAGATATAAATACTACTTACTCTTTTGATACTTTTGTAGTAGATATAGAGAAACAACTTGACCCTATTTCCGATAAAAAAGGAGCAGCCTTCGCGTTACAGAAGATTGACACGGATACTCCTGAAACACAAGAATTGATGAACTCTTTGTGGGATGGTAATTTTTTTGGACTCACACCCTTCCATGAAAACTATATGTTGCCACTTTCTGTAGCTAGAACAAGATACAAAAGACACTCTGAATCAGTTCATCCAAACACTTCTCCTCTAACTCCCATTCAAGAAAAATATAAAGAGTATATTAAAACAGAAGCAGAGTTTCAGATAAGTTTTAAAAAACAACTCACATATAATTTTTTAGGATTACATGAGTTTTTAACGGTCGCTTATACACAAACAGTTTGGTGGCAACTTTATGAAAAGTCTGCTCCTTTTCGTGAAATGAACTATAAACCAGAGATTTTTTTAGTGCATCCAACATCATTAGAGGTTGATAAGCAGTATGGACTTAAAGCTATTCGTTATGGATACTTGCATGAATCTAATGGTCAAGATGGCTATCGTTCTCGTTCATGGAATAGATTGCAAGTAACAGGACTATGGCAGTGGAACAATCTATTTCTTTCAACGCGAGCTTGGTATAGAATACCTGAAAAAAGAAAAAGTGATAACTACTATTATGGAAATGGTTTTAAAGTAGATGGCTCAGAAACAGATCCAAATGAAGAGGGTGATGATAATCCAGATATTATACACTATATGGGTTATGGTGATATACATGTAAACTATCTTTTTGGAAATCATCAAATATCTTCTATGGCTCGTTATAATTTTGGTAAAGGTGGGGAACAGCATGGTGCTTTTGAGTTTAATTGGTCTTATCCATTCTTTGGTTCAAAAAATATGTTTTGGTATGCAAAAGTTTTTACAGGTTATGGTGAAAGCCTTATAGATTATGATAGAAGTGTAACCAAAACATCGTTAGGCTTTTCATTTTCAAGAGGATTATTTTAAGAATACCCTTAATTATAACTTAATCTACTAATTCTAATAACTTGACATTATCATATTTATATTGTATAATTTCGTCATATATTAATAATAAGGAAATAATATGAAAACAATTTTATTAACAATTTTAACACTTATGATAACAACAAGTTTATTTGCAAATAGTGCATTTAAAAAAGATGATAGATTATGTAAAATCTTTCAAGATAAAGCACTAGAATACAAAAAAACAATGCGTAATGATTTTTATGCTCAAAAAACACTTCAAAATTATGAGAACAAAAAAAAGCTTTTTTGTTCTAAATAGTACTACACAACTAGCTTTTTTGCTAGTTGTCTTCCTCCTTTTTTTCTTCTAATTTACTACAATCTAAAAATAACTTTAAAAATAAAATATAATTACTTGACATTAGAAAATATGCGATGTATAATTGGTGCATATACTAATTATAAAGGAATAATATGAAGTCTATAATATTAATTTTAATCTCTAGTTTTTTTGTAACACATGCATTTGCTGATATAGTTCCACCGAAAAAAGATAAAAGAATGTGTGAATTATTTACAAAAAAAGCAGTTGAATATAAAAAAACTATGCGTAATGACGAATATGCAATGGTAACGTTACACTCATATGAAAAAAGAGCAAAGTTGTATTGTCCAGATAAATAGAATGTGTTTACTAAGTATTTTACTTAGTAAACTTTTTACACCTACTTTTCCCTTTTTCCTTCTTTTTACCTAATAGTATTTTGATATAATTACACAAATATATTTATATAGGACTTTTTTTGCACTACACAAACGAAGAATTAAAACAAAAAATTAATGAATTAAAAAATAAACTCAGTGTCACTATTGTTTCTCACTTTTACCAACGCGACGAAGTTTTTGATATTGGTGATATTACAGGAGATTCTCTGGAACTTGCCATTAAAACACGTGACGATGATGCCGAGTTTATACTTTTCTGTGGTGTTGCATTTATGGGGCAAAGTGTGAAAGTTTTATCACCACATAAACGTGTTGTTATGCCAAAACTTGCTTGTTGTGCGATGGCTAAGATGATAGATGGTATTTATTATGATGAGTCTGTGAAGTTTTTAGAAGATAAGGGCATTAAAAAAGAAGACATACTTCCCATCACATACATAAATTCAAATGCTGATGTAAAAGCAAAAGTAGGAGAAATGGGCGGTATGGTGTGTACAAGTTCTAACGCGAAACACATTATAACAACTGCTTTAGATGAGGGTAAAAAGATACTTTTTGTACCAGATAGATGTTTAGGTCAAAATATTGCTAATCAAATGGGACTAAAATCTATGGTTGTTGGGGATGATACAGACCCAAAAGAAGTTGATATTATATGTTATGATGGTTTTTGTTCTGTACATCAGCTTTTTACTCTTGAAGATATAGAATTTTATAGAAAAAAATTCCCTGGTATCTTGATAGCAGTACATCCTGAGTGTGACCCAAGTATTTGTGATGCTTCTGATTTTGTTGGTTCTACCTCACAACTTATTAAATACATTACAGAGTTACCAGATGAGCAAAAAGTAGCAGTAGGAACAGAGTTTAACATGGTTAATCGTTTACGCCCAAAAAATACATATATTTTATCTTCTACAAAGCCAGAATGTCCAACGATGAATGAAACAACATTAGAAGATGTTTATTTAACACTCAAATCTATTGATGAAGGTGAACCAATAAATGAGGTTTTTGTAGATGAAAGTACACAAAAATGGGCGAAAGTCGCGTTAGAGCGAATGTTGGCATTATGATAGAAAAATTTGTAAAAGAAGCATTAGCTGAAGATGTTGGGCGTGGAGATTTATATGCTTTAGTTGAGCCATCAGTTCTCGCAAGCGCAAAAATTATAGCAAAAAGTGAAGGAATTGTTGCGGGTGTGGAGTACATTAATGTTCTATCAAAGTTAGAAAACATAGAAATAGAGTGGAAAAAAAATGATGGAGAAAGTTTTGTTTTTGGCGAAATTATAGCAAGCTTAAGTGCTGATTCTCATACGCTATTAAAGTGTGAACGTACTATTCTAGATATGCTTTTACATGCAAGTTCGATTGCTACCCTTACAAATAAATATGTTAAATTACTAGAGCCTTTTAATGTTAAATTGTTAGATACAAGAAAAACAAGACCACTTTTACGTGTCTTTGAAAAATATGCAACGCGAACTGGAGGAGCTGTAAATCATAGAATGGGTCTTGATGACAGTCTTATGATAAAAGATACACACCTCAAAACGATACAAAACCTTAAAAAGTATATTTTCAACGCGAGAATTAAGATACCCTTTACTGCAAAAATAGAAGTAGAAGCAGAGACTCTCGAAGTAGCAAAACTTGCATTTGAAGCGGGTGCAGACATCCTTATGTGTGACAATATGAAACCTAAAGAGATTGTAGAGATTGTCGCGTTACGAGATGAAAAATATCCTCATATCTTACTTGAAGCAAGTGGCAATATTTCGCTAGAAACCATAGAAAAGTATGCAAAAACAGGAGTTGATGCTATAAGTAGTGGTTCACTCATCCATCAAGCAAACTGGATTGATTTATCTATGAAGCTTGATTAGTCGAAGATAGAGACCTAAATGGCTGACGATCAGGAAAAGACAGAAGAACCCACCCCCAAAAAAATAGAGGATGCCCGAAAAGAAGGGAATGTTCCTAAGTCACAAGATACAGCAGGTGTTATCACACTTTTTGTTGCAATTTTGGCAATTTTAATGCTTTTCCCTTATATGGCAAACCATGTTCTTCTTCTTTTTAAATACTATTTTTCTCTGATTGGTACTCATCTAGACAAAGAATTTATGATTGGTATTGCAATTGTAACTATTAAAGAATTTTTACTTATCATTATGCCTTTAGCTATAGCAGTCGCAGTTTCTGGTGTGATTGCAGCTATCGCACAATTTGGATTTCTTTTTACAACAAAAGCTATCATGCCAGATTTTAAAAAAATTGATCCGATTAAAGGTACAGCAAATCTTTTTTCGATGAAAAAGCTCATAGAAGGTGTGAAAATAACTTTTAAGTCTTTTACGACACTTGGTATAGGTTTTATTTTTTTCTTTTATTTTATAACAGAACTCCCAACCGTAGCACTTTTTGGTTTACACGATCAACTAGAATGGGTTAAAAATAAGATGCTTATTATTGCGTTTGTAATGCTTTTTATTATTTTTATTTTTGCGATTATTGACATTATTATTGTTCGAAAACAGTATTTTGATGGTTTAAAGATGAGTAAACAAGAGATAAAAGATGAGATGAAAAATATGGAAGGAGACCCTCTTATAAAGTCAAAAATTAGACAAAAACAGATGGAAATGTCTCGTCAAAGAATGATGTCTAATGTTGCTGAAGCAGATGTTGTCATCACAAATCCAACTCATTATGCAGTTGCTATAAAATACGATACTGAAACATCACATGCCCCTATTGTCGTTGCAAAAGGGATAGATCATTTAGCTCAAAAAATTAAAGAAATGGCAAGAGAAAATAGTGTGCATATAGTACAAAATCCGCCATTAGCAAGAAGTTTATATGCTCAAGTCGAGATAGAAAAAATTATTCCAGAAGCTCTTTTTGGTGCAGTAGCAGAAGTCTTAGCATATGTATACAAAATGAATCAAAAATAGTATATAATTACATAATGATATCATTAGAAAAGATTGATAAAGCAACGAGTATTGTTATTTTAACAGATGATGACTCTTTTTGTAATGCAAGTGCCCTTTATACTTATATATTACGTCTACATAAAAAAGTTTCTTTAGTGAGTGCAACAGATTTTATAAACCTCACACTTTCTTGTGTACCTTGGTATGAAAAAGTTAAAAAATCAGCTAGTAAATCTGCTGACTTAACTATAAATATGCAAAGCCATAAAGAATCAATTTTTAAACTGTTTAAACAATATAATGTGCAACTAAATCAGAAGATGGCAACAGCTCTGTATGCTGACTATTTACAACGATTTACTTATGTTGATATTGACAGTTTATATTATGCTGACATGAGTGTTTTTATTGAAAATGGAGCACAACATATAAAATGTAATCACTCTATTTTAGGAAGTCAGTCTTTATCTTTAATTCGATTAAAGTCATATATGTATAGAACTCTCTTGCTTGCAGATAATGCAACAGTTTGTATTTTATATCTAGAAAAAAAAGAACTAATAATGTCAGGAGCAAGTTTTAGAGAAGTCGAAATAATTATGCAAGAAGTATTGAGTATTGTAAATGTAAAAATTTGTATACTCTTAGATAGTGATAACGAAAACAAATTAATAAAATATAAGGAAATAAAATTTGAGTAAACGAAACAAAAAGTCTTCATTCTTAGGCTTATTTATAACAATTTTGATAATAATAAGTGCGATATATATTTATTTTTCAACAACCTTTGAAAGAGAAGTTCCAAAAATAACTATAGAAAATAATGGATTTTGGAATCTAAAAAAACCATTAGACATACAGATAAGTGATAACAGTGGGATTAAAGAATATAAGATTGTACTAAAAACGAAAGATACAGAACGTATTTTAGTGCATGAAGAACCTTTAATGACAGAAAAAATTGTAAATATTAAACTAGACCCACCAAGACTAGCTTACACGATGAAAGATAAAGAGTTAGACATACTTGTATTTGCTAGAGATAAAAGTAAGTGGAATTTACTCGAGGGTAATAGTATAATTCAAAAGTTTCATTTAGAAATAGATAAAAAAAGACCACAACTTAGTATTGTTGCAAATTCATATAAAGTCTCTTTAGGTGGATCAGCTTTAGTCATTTTTAAAGCATCTGATGCTAATTTAAATAAATTATATATTGAGCTTAACGATAAAAGACGATTTAAAGTAGAGCCATTTTATAAAGATAATTATTATATATCACTCATAGCTTGGCCAATCAGAAACAAAACATTTAGAGCGAGTGTTATTGCTAAGGATAAAGCAGGAAATATTTCTAAGTCATATATACCACTCTATTTAAAACATAAAGATTATAAACTTTCTAAAATAACTCTTAAAGATTCTTTTTTAAAGGGAAAAATCGCAGATTTGGCAGAAGAATTTGAAGAGACTCAAGGTGTATTTGAACCCTTAGAGCAATTCAAAATTATTAATGAAAAAGTAAGAGCTAAAAATGAATCACTTATTCATAAAATAACATCAAAAGTTCCATCTCAGAGAATTGAAAATTTTAAAATGAGAAAATTGTATCCTCTTAAAAATGGACAAGTTGTTGCTCATTTTGGTGATCATAGAAAGTATTATTACAAAGGCAAATTTGTAAGTGAAGCTTATCATTTAGGTATAGATATGGCAAGTCATGCAATGGCACCAATAATCTCTCAAAATGAAGGTAAGGTTGTGTTTTCTGATTATAATGGACTCTATGGAAACAATCCTATTATAGACCATGGTTTAGGTTTATATACTCTTTATGGTCACTGTTCAAGTGTAGACATCGCAACTGGAGATGAAATTAGTAAAAATACAAAAATTGCAAATACTGGAAAAACTGGCTATGCTATGGGAGACCATTTACATTTTGGTGTACTTGTTCAAGGGATTGAAGTCCGTCCTCAAGAGTGGATGGATAAAAAATGGATGAGACTCAATATAACAGATGTAATTAAAAATGCAAAAAAGATTATAGATAAAGAGTAAGGATAAAGCAAATGTATCAAACTACCATAAAAAAAAGTGTGGAATTAGTAGGAATTGGCTTACATAAAGGTTCTCCTGTTCGTCTAAAGTTAGAACCCTTAGAATCAAACAGTGGTATAGTGTTTTACCGCAGTGATGTAGATGTTTCTATTCCACTTATCCCAGATAATGTTGTTGATACAAAAATGGCAACAGTAATTGGTAAAGATGGTCATGTGATTTCAACAATAGAACATCTTCTTTCTGCAATTTATGCTTATGGTATTGATAATTTACGAGTAATTGTAGATGCAGATGAAGTCCCTGTTATGGATGGAAGTAGTGCAAGTTTTTGTATGATTTTAGATGAAGCGGGTATTCAAGAACTTGATATTCCTAAAAAAGTTATGCGTATTAAAAAAGAAATTTTGATTCAAGAAGGTGAAAAGTATGTAAAACTTTCTCCATCTCCTGATTTAAAATATGATTTTACTATTAAGTTTCCTCATCCTGTTATTCAAAAACAAGAGTATGTCTTAGAGTTTACAAAAGAGTCTTATAAAAAAGAAATTTCTCGTGCAAGAACTTTTGGTTTTTTACATGAAGTACAGTACCTTCGCTCAAAAGGTTTAGCACTTGGTGGTTCACTTGAAAATGCTATTGTTTTAGATGAAAAAAAGATTTTAAACCCTGAAGGATTACGATTTGATGATGAATTTGTACGTCATAAAATCCTTGATGCAATTGGTGACATGAGTCTTATAGGGATGAATTTTATAGGAAATTATGAAGCCATGGCAGGAAGTCATGATTTAAACCATAAATTGACACTAGAACTTTTAAAAGATACAGAAAATTATGAAGTTGTTGAACTTGCAGGTGCAAAAACAGCAGAGTTAGAAAAAGCATATGCTTAAAAAAGTAGATATACTTTTAGTAGCACTTAGTTCTCCTATCAAAGTAGGTATCTATGAAAATAAAAAATGTATTGAACTTATAGAATCGGAACAAAAAAGTTCAGATATTCTTCCTCAACTTTATAAAGATATATTTATGAGATACGAGCCTCAAAATCTTTTTTTTGCAAATGGACCAGGAAGTTTTATGGCAATTAAAGTTGCATATATATTTTTAAAATCTTTAAGTATTTTAAAAAAAATCCCATTGTTTGCAGTAGATGCTTTTTATTTTAATCAAAATGCTCCTATAAAAGCGATAGGCAAGCTATATTTCGTTAAAATTGCATCAGAAATAAAAACTCAAAAGTTAGAAAATGTACCAGAAGTAAAATTTACACTTCCTGATGTACTTGATTATAATGAGTTTAGTAAAGAAACAGCACCTTTATATAAAATAGGTGCCGTTGGATAGGAAATAATAATTTGACAATTAGTGTACCAGCAACCTCTGCAAACTTAGGACCAGGATTTGATTCTTTAGGACTTGCCGTAAATCTTAGAAATAAAGTTGAATTTCATCCATCAAAATTTTTTAGTGTAAGTATTAAAGGACAGGGGGAAGATAATCCCAGACTTAAAGGGAATAACCTTTTTGTGAGTATCTTTAACGATCATTATTCGCGTTTAACAAAAAAGAAACAAAATTATAAGTTTACATTTTATAATGAAATTCCTATGTCCAGAGGATTAGGCTCCTCTTCGGCTGTTATTGTTGCTGCGATTGCAAGTGCACATGAAGCTGCTGGTATTCGAGTAAGTAAGCGTCGCATACTTAATCATGCTCTAGTATATGAACCACATCCTGATAACATCACACCAGCTGTAATGGGTGGATTCAATGCTGCAACTATTGAAAAAAATAAAGTTTTTTCACAAAAAAAACATCTTCCTGATTACTTAAAAGCAGTCGTTGTTATTCCCAACAAACAGATGAATACAGCAAAATCTCGTATGGTTTTACCAAAGTCATACTCCAAAGAAAATGCAGTTTATAACCTTTCTCATACGGCTTTAACAGTTGCTGCATTTTTTAATGAAGATTGGGAAATGTTAAAATTAGCTGCTCAAGATAGATTTCATCAAAAAGCAAGAATGAAAATACTTCCAGACTTGTTTTCTGTGCAAAAAGTAGCTTATGAAAGTGGTGCCTTAATGAGTACTCTTTCAGGTAGCGGTTCTACATTTTTCTCTATGGTTTATGATGAGGATACAGCAATGATTTCAAATAGAATGAGACAAAAATTTCCAGATTTTGAAGTTAAAGTTTTAGATTTTGACAATAATGGTCTAGTTATAGAGCGATAAACTCTATAAATCAAGTAAGTTTTAGATATAATGGCGACAAAATTTCATATACCAATTCGAATGTGTGTTTCATGTAGAGATAGACATCCTCAAAATACTCTAGTGAGACTTCAATGTAAAGAAGGATCACTAGAGTCTTTTAATGGTAAGAATAGAAGTTTTTATATATGTAAAGTTTGTCTTGAAAATGAAAAAAAAATTACAAAGTCGCTCATGAGACAGTGTAAAAGTTCAGATAAAGAAAAACTTACAAACAGACTAAAGGAGATCATCACTGATGACAGAAAAAGTTAGTATTAAAGAAATTGCAACAGAGCTAGGTATAGCTTCTAAAGATGTTTTAGATAAAGCAAAACATATGGGACTTGAAGTAAAGGCAGCACAGAGTAAAGTTAGTATGGCAGATGCAGAAAAAATAGCTAATTACATTATGAATGGTGATGAAGAGAAAGCTCCTGTAAAGCCAAAAGTTGTTCAAACTAAAAAAGCAAACGATACTATATCTGTACAAGAGGAAGAGACTCCAACAGAAACAGAAAAAGTTTCTATGGAAGAATCTACTCCAGTGGAAAAGAAAGCTACTGAAGAAGTCATCCAAACTTCGACAACAGAAGCAAAACCTGAAGAAGTTAAAGAACCTATAAAAGCGAAAGTAAGAAAACCTGCAGGTAATATCAAAATTGTAACACCAATTGCAAGGCCAGGACTCAAAAAAAGTGGGCTTAAAATTGTTAAAAAAAGAAAACCAAAAGTAGAAGAAAACTATAATCTACCGCAAAAACAAGCTTCCGTTTCATCATATGGTAAGATGAGTGAAGAAGTTTTAGCTGAATTAGCTCAAAGAAAAAGAAATAAACAATCTAGCAGATCTGCAAGTAAGCAAGATCAAGGTAGAAGATTAGATATTTTTGGTGGTGCAATGAGTGATGTTTCTATGGATATGGATGATCAAGTTACTTTACTAGATTTAAATTCTACAGAACGTGCTCCTTTACCAGCAGAAGAAATAAGAAAGCCTAGAACTCCTAAGCCAGCAGGTAGAAATGGAAATAAAAAACAAGCACCTCGTGGTAGAAAAGTTCGTAAAGATACAAGAAAGAAATATACGAAAGAAAAGCAAATAGATGAAGTTGTAACTGAAGTTGAAATTCCTGAGGATATTCGTGTTTACGAGTTTGCAGAAGCACTAAACCGTCCTATGTCAGATATTATCAAAGTTCTTTTTGACCTTGGTATGATGATGACTAAAAATGATTTCTTAGGTAATGATGAGATAGAGATACTTTCAGAAGAATTTGATGTCACTGTTACTATTATAGATCCTAAAGATGAATTCACACATGATGATGAAGATATTGAAGAAGATCCAGATGCGACTGAACGACCTCCTGTAATTACAATTATGGGACATGTTGATCATGGTAAAACATCACTTCTTGATGCTATCCGTGAGGCAAAGATAGCTGATGGTGAAGCAGGTGGAATTACACAACATATAGGTGCATATACTATTGATCAACATGGCCGTGCGATTACATTCTTAGATACTCCGGGACATGCTGCCTTTAGTTCTATGCGTCAACGCGGTACAGATGTGACAGATATCATAGTGATTGTTGTTGCTGCTGATGATGGTGTTAAACCACAAACAAAAGAAGTTGTTAAAATGGCACAAGAATCAGGTGTTCCTGTTATTGTTGCTCTTAACAAAATGGATAAAGAGACAGCACAGCCAGATATGGTTAAAGGGCAAATGGCTGAAATAGGTATGAATCCAGTTGACTGGGGTGGGGATATTGAATTTATTCCTGTATCTGCCAAAAGTGGTCTTGGACTTGATGCATTACTAGAAAATATTCTTTTAACAGCTGATGTTCTTGAGCTTAAAGCAAATAAAAATGCTATGGCAAAAGCAACAGTAGTAGAGTCTTCTTTAGAGAAAGGTCGTGGTCCTGTAGCGACTGTAATCGTACAAAACGGTACGCTTAAAGTTGGTGATTTTGTAGTATGTGGTTCAGCATATGGTCGTGTTAAAGCGATGATGGACGAAAACAATAAACAAACAAAGATACTTTTACCATCGCATACAGCTGTTGTCGCTGGACTAAACGAAGTTCCAGCTTCAGGTGAAACAATGATGGCTATGAGTAGTGATAAAGAAGCAAAAGAGTTTGCAATGAAACGTCATGAATATGACAGACACAAAGAGCTTTCTCACTCAACAAAATCTACTTTAGAAGATATGACTTCTATGATAGCAGAAGGGAAACTAAAATCTCTTAAAGTTGTTCTTAAAACTGATGTTCATGGTTCACTTGAAGCGATTAAAACTTCACTTGAAGAACTTAGAAATGATGAAGTTAAAGTAAATGTTATCAGCTCTGGTGTTGGTGGTATCACTGAAAATGATGTTGAACTTGTAAACAACTCTGAAAATTGTGTTCTTTTAGGATTTAATGTTCGTCCTACTGGTACTGTTAAAGCCTCTGCAAAACAGAAAAGTGTTGAGATTAAAACATACTCAATCATCTATCAACTTCTTGATGATATTACGATGATGTTAACAGGTATGATGGCACCGAAATATACTGAAGAAAATACTGGTCAAGCAGAAGTTCGTGAAGTATTTAAAATTCCTAAAGCTATTGTTGCTGGTTGTATCGTTAATGATGGTAAACTTGTTCGTGGTGGTATGGTTCGTGTTATTCGTGAAGGTGTTGTTACTTATGAGGGTGAACTTACTTCTCTTAAACGTTTCAAAGATGATGTTGATGAGATTGGTAATGGCTATGAATGTGGTGTCGTTATCAGTGGATATGATGATGTTATACCTGGCGATGTTCTTGAAACATTTAGAAAAGTTGAGCAAAAAGTAGAGTTGTAATACTCATGACTGAAGCACAAATAAAACTCAAGAGAACTGAGTCAGTTCTCTTAGAGTTAATCCCCCAAGCACTTGGCTCTATGAATGATAAACGATTACATGAACTTAATGTGATTGAAGTTGTTTGCTCTCGTGGTAAAAGTGATGCAAAAGTTTATATTAATCCTCAAGACTTTAAAGAATCAGAAAAAAATGAATACCTTAAACTTCTTCGTAAAGCACGTCCTATAGTAGAAACATACTGTTTAAAGGATCAAGGTTGGTATAGATGTCCAAAATTTACATTTGAATTTGATGAACAACTTGAAAAATCTAAAAATATAGATGAACTTTTTAAGCGTATTTCCAAAGATAAAAAAGAGGAAGAGTAATGAGTCTACAAAGTGATATAGAATCTATCATCAAATCAGTTGATTTAGAACTGTATGATGCAGTTATAGTTAATGAAGGTGAAGATACTATTTATCGAATTAGTGTTATTTCTACAGAAATAGAAGATGGTAAACGTAAGGGTGTAAGTCTTGACACTTGTGTTGAACTTACACACTTAATTTCTCCTCTTTTAGATGTTACACCACCTGTTTCAGGAGATTATCGTTTAGAAGTTGGGACAGCAGGAATTGAACGTAAACTTGTAAATATAAGCCATTTTAAAAAAAGTATAGGCGAAAAAGTTTCTATAGTTCATAATGGAAAAGAAAAATTGAGAGGTATACTTCTTAAAGTTGTAGATTCTACAATTTTTGTGGAAAATGAAGATGCAACTATAGAAGTAGCATTTAACGATATAAGTAAAGCAAAAACATATTTTGAATGGTAATAGACGATAACTTTTTTATGAGCCTTGCATTAAAAGAGGCTTGGAAATATCAAGGTTTAACGTATCCAAATCCTGCTGTTGGATGTTGTATTGTTGGAGAGAGAGGAGAAATTCTTTCTGTTGAAGCACATCATAAAGCAGGTAAACCTCATGCAGAAGTTAATGCTCTTAAACAAGCATACTATAAACTCACTAATGATGATTACATACTAGCCCTACATGCTTCTGTAGATATTCATTCACATCTTTTAAGCAACCATAATAATATCTTTAAAAATACAACACTTTATACAACACTTGAACCTTGCGCTCATTATGGAAAAACACCTTCATGTGCAAGTCTTATTAGTGAACTGGGGATAGAAGAAGTCTATGTTGGAAGTTATGATACACATAAAATAGCCCAAAATGGTAACATGCTTTTATCTAAAAATGATGTGCATGTAAACACAAAACTTATGCAAAAAAAATGTGATGCACTTTTGTTTCCTTTTCAAAAGTTTTTAGATGAAAAGTTTGTTTTTTTTAAATGGGCACAAAGACTTAATGCAACAACAGATATGGGTAATGTAAGCTCCTTAGAGTCACGAAAAAATGTTCATGCTATGAGAGATGTATGTGATTTACTCGTGATTGGTGGTAATACCGTTAGAGAAGATAGACCGACATTAGATGCAAGATTAGTAGATGGAAAAGCACCAGATATTTTGATACTATCAAGAGGAAAAGAGTTTGACAAAACTATTCCTCTTTTTAATGTAGAAGATAGAAAAGTATTTATAGAATCTGACTTCTCAAAATTTTCTAAGTATAAAAATATTATGATTGAGGGAAGTGCAAAGATGTATGAACTTTCTCGTGATATTGTTGACTATTATTTAACATATATTGCACCAAATTTTGGTGGTAAGAATGGATTTGAAGATTTAGATGACAAGTTTGAAATTTTAAATGTAGAAAAAGAAGATACAGATATAATTTTATGGATGAAAAGGATATAAAATGAGCTCACATGGTAAACAAAATAAGCAAAAGCAAGAAAAAATTGTCTCAATGTTTGATGACATTGCACCGACATATGACACAGCAAATCGTGTTATGAGTATGGGTGTTGATAGAAGTTGGAGAAGAAAAGCTTGTGATTTAGCTTATGAATTTTCAGGAGAAGATAGCTTAGATAGAATCGTCGATGTTGCTTGTGGAACAGGCGACATGATGGACTTTTGGAAAGAACGCTCAGATAAACAAGGTATAACTATCGGTGAGATAGTTGGTGTTGATCCTTCTAATGGTATGGTTAATGTAGCTCGAAAGAAGTATCCAAAATTTAACTATCATATTGCACCAGCAACAGAGATTCCTTTAGAAGATGCTAGTGCTAACATCTTAAGTATCACTTATGGTATAAGAAATGTTATTGAACGTGAAGCTGCATTAGAAGAGTTCAACCGAGTGCTTAAAAAAGATGGACTTGTTGTTATCTTAGAGTTTATGAAAAATGAAAATCCATCATTTTTAGGAAAAATTAGAGATTTTTATATGAATAAAGTTTTACCAAAGATAGGTGGATTTATCTCTAAAAATTTAGAAGCTTATGAGTACCTTCCAAACTCTATAGGTGATTTTTCTACAGTAGAAAATATGCAAAATGAACTTAACAATGCTGGTTTTGAGATGTTATATACAAAAAGCTTTTCTATGGATATTTCGACTCTTTTAATCGCTCGTAAAAAATAAAATAATATCGTCATAGCATAAAAAAGTTACAAATCAACAAATTCATTAAAAAATTCTCTTTTTTAATGATACTTTAAAATTAATAGTTGTAAAATTACTAAAGTTAAACTTAAGTAATGGAGTATAAATATGTTGAAAAAAGTTTTAGTTGGTATGGTAGTGAGTGCAGGAATCGTTTCTAGTTTAGGTGCAGAAACATTAAAATATGATATGACAGTCCTTTATAACAATTTCGCATCTCTTCAAAGAAGTTATTTTTTAAATGACAAAGATCAAGCTATGAGACTTCTTGCAGACTTGAAAATGAATACACATCGTATTTTAGGTGATGAGAAAAAAGTAATTGGTTTATTGCCTAAAGGCTTAAAAGATAGAAGTAAAATTGCCACGACAAGTGGACGATTGATTAATGAGTATATTAGTGAAATAGAAGCTATATATTATAATAAAAATTTAAATGCTATTCAAGCTGAAGTTCAAGCTCAAAAAGCATTGACAAATATTCAAGTGCAATGTTATAAATGTCATAATCTTGTTCGTGATTGGAAAAGATAAATCTTAAGAAATAATAGACATACAATCTGCTAAAATGTGAAAAAATTTACTAAGGCAAAAGAGTCTAATATGTATACATTAAGTGTCTCATCATTAAATGAGCAGATAAAATCCCTCCTTGAGAGTAGCTTTAACCAAGTTCTGGTTGAAGGTGAACTCTCTCGCATAACTTTTCATAATTCTGGCCATATATATTTTACATTAAAAGATAATTCTTCTGTTATTAGTGCAGTTATGTTTCGAGGTAATGCCTCAAAGTTAAAGTTTCGCCTCGAAGAGGGAATGAAAGTTGTAATCAATGCAGCACTTACCCTTTATAAGCCTCGTGGTAGTTACCAACTTAATTGTTTTAGTATAGAGCCATCAGGGCAGGGTGCATTGGCCCTTGCTTATGAGCAGTTAAAACAAAAACTTTCCACACAAGGTTATTTTGCACAAGAGCATAAAAAAGAGTTAGCAAAATTTCCTTCTCGTTTGGCATTGATTACTTCGGCTACAGGTGCTGCTGTGCAAGATATGTTACGAGTTTCTAATAGACGATATAAAAATATTGAGATAGATATTTATGATGTTTTAGTCCAAGGGCAAAATGCTGCACAAGAGATAGCTAATGCTATAAGTGTTGCCGATATAAACGAGTATGATATACTTGTAATCGGTCGAGGTGGTGGAAGTATAGAAGATTTATGGGCATTTAATGAAGAGGTGCTTGCAAATGCTATCTTTCATGCTAAAACACCCATAGTCTCTGCTGTAGGACATGAAATAGATTGGGTTATAAGTGACTTTGTAGCAGATATGCGAGCTCCAACGCCAAGTGCTGCAATGGAGATGATACTTCCAGACACAAATGAACTGTTTCAATCTCTCGATACTATTCAAACACAGTTAACACAAATACTCGAGCAAAAAATGGGCCATAAGCAACAAGAATTACAGCATCTTAAAAACTCATTTATGCAACATTCTGTAGAGAAAAAATTACTTCTAAAACAAGAAGAAGTTTCGCGCTTAAAAGAAATTTTAACACAAAACATAGAGTTTAAACTTCAAAATGAAGCAACAAAAATTATGCAAGTACAGAGTCGGTTTCCTTTTGCGATAGAAACAAACCTCAATAAAGCATCTCAAAATATGATGTCTTTAAAAAGTATGTTTAGTACAAATAATCCAAAATTAAAAACAAAAAAAGGCTTTGCACAACTTTCTATAAATGCGAAAGTAGTAGAGTTAGAGTCTTTAAAAGTGGAGACTGAGTTTGAGTTACAAAGTGCATCAACGCGAGTTTATGCTAAAGTTATAAAAAAGGAAAATATATTATGAGTTATCCAAAGTTTTTTGATACCGTACCAAGTATAAAGGTTTATGACCCTTTATCTTCTGTTTTAGGTGCTTTTAGTGATGGACAGTATGAGTTTACTTACTTAGAGATAGTAAAAGCAGCAGGGCACTCTTGTCCTACTGTAGCAGGAGCATATCTTATGACCAGTTTCGCGTTAGAAGCACTTTATCCAAATGAGAGGGCTGTTCGTGGTCAGTTGAAAGTAGAGTTTAAAGAAGATTTAGAAGAAGGTGTGGCTGGTGTTATAGGAAATGTTATTTCTCATATAACAGGTGCTACAGATAAAAGTGGTTTTAAAGGGCTGAAAGAAAAGTTTGCCCGTCATTCTTTGATGCATTTCAATGCAAATATAAGTTCAAGTGCTGTGTTTACAAGAGTTGACACACAGGAGAGTGTAGCTCTAACATATAATCCTGCTTCTATAAAAGCCAATCCTAATATGATGCCTTTAATGCAAAAACTACTCCAAGGTGTAGCTTCTAACGAAGAAAAACAAGAGTTCGCTACTTTATGGCAAGAGAGGGTGAAACGAATTTTTGAAAATAGTATTATTGTTATAAAAGTAGAAAAATTTACCTCTATCTAAGAGATAAATCTGGAAAATAAGTATAAAGAGTAGTTGCTGTACTTGCAGAGAGCTTTTTCATCAGTTTGTCAAACTTATCTTCTTTGTTCCATACTTGTTTTTCTACTTTTGCTAAGCTTGCAACTCTATTTTTCGCATCATAAGAGACACCTAAAGAATCAACTAAACCAACTTTCATCGCTTGTTGCGCTGTAAATATGTGAGCATTTGCATAAAAGTCGCGTTGGGAGATGTTTAGGTCTCTTGCATCGGCTACATCTTGAGTAAACATATCGTAAGTTCCATGGATAACCTTGTTGAGTTCATTCACTTCATAATCTTTCCAAGGTCTATCAGGTGCTCCTACACGTTTATATTTTCCTGCTTGGACTATCTGAGTTTTAACACCTATTTTACTCATGATTTCACTCAAATCAGTTCCTTGCATGATAACCCCGATACTGCCTATCATACTACCTGGATTTGAGATGATTTCATTTGCCCAGATACTTGCATAGTAACTCCCACTTGCCATTGTTCCCTTTGCATAAGCGACAACAGGTTTCACAGCTTTAAGTCTTTTTATAGCATATGCAATCTCGATAGAAGGTGCAACAGCTCCACCTGGAGAATCTACACTTAAAAGGACTCCTTTTATAGAAGTGTTTTCTCTTGCATCATCGATCTTTTGTACAATTTCAGTAGCATCCATTATAGGACCAACTAGGCTGATTTCTAAAAGGTTGTTGGAGCTTAAATCCTGTTCACTTTGTGGTGCAAACATCACGAAAAGTAGGAGTAAAAAAAGCATAGCTTTGAAATGATTTTGGATGTAATTCATCGGGGCGGTGATAGGAAAGAAAATTTTTCTTAGCAGTTCCATATATATCCTTAAGGTATTTAAAATATTGGTATTATATCTAAAACTTAAATTCTAATTTGTTACTTAAATTAGATATAATTATTTTTGTTAATAAATTTTAAAGGTTTAGTTAAATAATGAGTAAATATGAGCAGATTACAGAGTACTTATCGCACTTTATTGAAGATGAAGTAAAAAAGACAGGTATACAAAAAGTAGTCCTTGGTTTAAGTGGTGGACTTGATTCTGCTGTGGTTGCAGTGCTTGCTCACAGAGTTTTTAAAGATGATTTACTCTGTGTTAAAATGCCTTCACAATACTCTTCTCAAAACTCTTTAGATGATGCGGATGCACTTTGTTTTGATTTTGGCATGAGAGTAGAAACAGCATCTATAGAACCAATGCTTAGTGCTTACGAAAAAATGAATCCGAACTTAGATAACTTACGAAAAGGAAACTTTTCTTCACGCATGCGAATGGCAACTCTTTTTGATATATCAGCAAGAGAGAATGCTCTAGTTTTAGGAACAAGTAACAAAAGTGAGTTGATGCTTGGCTATGGAACACTCTATGGAGACTTGGCAAGTGCTATAAATCCTATAGGAGATTTGTATAAAAGTGAAGTTTTTGAACTTGCACGATACCTTAAAGTTACAAAAAGTATCATTGAAAAACCACCTTCGGCAGATTTATGGGATGGTCAGAGTGATGAAGATGATTTAGGGTACACTTACGCAAATTTAGATGCTGCTATGAAACTCTATGTTGAAGAGAGATTATCTCCTGAAGAGATACTCAAACAAGGTATAGATAAAACGATGTTAGATATGATAATAAGTAAAATTTTTCGTAACCATTTTAAGAGAAAAATGCCTGTTATCGCGAAACTTACTTCAAGAACAGTAAACCATGATTTTAATTATCCCAGAGATATAACTTTATAAGAAGGACACAAAAATGAAAAAAGAGATGAAGATACCATTTAGTCGTTATGAAAGTTCGCGAGAAGCTCACTCGTATGTGAGTGATGTTTTAGATGCCGACGATATTAAGCAAGTTGCACAGCTTGAAGATGAATTTGCTTCGTATATAGGTGTTGATTTCGCGTTAGCAACTTCACATGGAACATCGGCACTTCATTTAGCGATGCTTGCACTAGACTTAAAACGTGGTGATAAAGTAGTTTGTTCTGTAAACGCACATCCAAATGTACCTGAAGTTGTTCGTCATTTTGATGCGGAACCTATTTTTATAGATATTGATGAAGATACTTACAACATTAACTTAGATAAGTTAGAAAACTATCTTGAAGATAACAAGTCTAAAAAACTTAAAGCTGTGATTATTACACATATTGCAGGTTTATGTGTGGATTTAGAGAGAGTTTCAAAGATGGCAGGGATATATAATGTTAAGATAGTTGAGGATGCTAGTGATGCACTTGGAGCTACGTATAAAGGCTTTAAAGTTGGTTCAACAGGGGCAGATATAACTTGTTTTAACTTCTCACCACATTTGAAAAAAAATGTATGTAATGGTGGCATGTTGGTAACTAACGATGAAGAGATAATGACTCGTGCAAGACTTTTAGCCAATCATGCAATAGAAAAAGATGAAAATGCTTTAGAGTATATATATAATGTTACGGACATAGGAAATGACTACTCTTTAAGCCAGCTTAATGCTGCATATGTTCGAGCACAGATTATTGCTCAAGATGAGAACATCAAACGCCAACAAGTAATAGCTAAAATGTATACAGATGCTTTAAGTGGCGTTGCACATGTGAGTGTTCCAAGCATGGAAAATGAAGAACATCCATTTTCACTCTATATTGTAAAAATAGATAAAAATAGAGACTCTTTTGCTGTAGATTTACGAGAAAAAGGGATAGGTGTAGGACTTCATTATATTCCTTTACATCTTCTTTCTTACTATAAATCAAAGTATGAGTTACGAGTAAATGACTTTCCTGTAGCACTTCGTACTTACCAACAAGTTTTATCTCTTCCTATTTATGCAAGTATGAGTGATGAAGATGTGAAAAGTGTTATATCTCAAATCAAGAAAATATCAAAAACACGAGTATAGTACACTTGAAGGCATCTCTTGTTTTTTGGGTTGAGAAGTATTTCTACAACCCAAACTTTTTTCAAATCTCTTTTTCTTCTTTTTTACTACCTCTTTCATGGATATATTGTTTTGGTATGTGGTTTCGATTTAAAACGAAAATTGCAGAAGATTTTGGTATAAAAATCATTAGTGTAGGGAACTTAACTGTTGGGGGAAGTGGAAAAACACCACTTGTCACTGCTCTCGCTTCACGTTATAAAAAACCTGCTATTATCCTTCGTGGGTATGGTCGTGAATCAAAAGGGCTATATGTCGTAAAAGATACCGAAACAATACTTTGTGATGTAAGTATAAGCGGTGATGAAGCAATGATATATGCTACAAAACTCGAAAATGCAATAGTGATAGTAAGTGAAGATAGAAAAAAAGGAATACATAAAGCAAAAGAGATGGGTGCTGAGGTGATTTTTCTTGATGATGCTTACTCAAAACACGATATAAAAAAGATAGATATTCTCATAGATGTAAAAAGTCAAAACAGTGATTGTTTACCTTCTGGTCCATTTAGAGAAAGATTGTGGAAGGGTAAACAAGCCATAGTTGTGCAAGAAGGGCTTGCCTTCCAACGCGAAGTTTCACTCAAACAAGCTACAAAAAAGATGTCTTTAGTAACTGCTATTGCACGACCAGAAAGACTTGATAGCTTTTTGCCAGAAGTAGTAAGTAAAACATATTTCGAAGACCATCATCGTTTTACAAAAGAGGAACTCCAAAAAATTCTAACGCGAGATAAGTCAGACTCTCTTTTAGTAACACTCAAAGATTATGTAAAAATAGACTCTTTTGGCTTAGCACTTTCACTTCTGGACTTAGAAGTGAAAATCAATGAAGAAAGTTTTAAAGAGGTTTTATAGTTTTACAGCTTTCTCATAAGCTTTCTCAACAGCATTCATACAAGCACTTCTTACATTTCCATCTTCTAAGGCACCATATCCAGCAGCGGTTGTACCTCCGGGACTCATAACACCATCTTTAAGTAGAGCAGGGTGGATGTCTTGGATAAGTTCTCCAAAACCACCAAAAAGCCCTCGCATGATAGCCATAGCATCTTCTCGTTTGAGACCTTGTTTGACTGCTCCATCTGCTAAAGCTTCAGCCATTAACGCGAGATAAGCAGGACCACTTCCCGCTAGTGCTGTTGCGATGTCTATCTCTTTCTCACTTCCTAGCCAACGAGTTTGACCGATAGCACCCAAGAGTTGGATAGCTTCTTCTTTAAAGAGTTCATCACCTGTAAGTGTAGTCATAGACTTTTGTACACTTGCTGCGAGGTTTGGCATAGTTCTCACTACTGCACCCGTGTTAATGTTTTGGCGAAGTTTTTCAAGAGTTGTTCCTGCAAGGACAGAGTATACAACGCGAGCTTTCCCTTGGAGCTTTTTTCCAACTTCTTCAACATTAGCAGGTTTTACACAAAAAAGAAGGGTTCTTTCTTCGATGTAAAAGCCATCTATGAGGTATTTTCCTATGCTAACACCAAGTTTCTCTTCAAAAATATCAAGTTTTTTTAAATCCCGTCCAACAACTTCTATTTTATAATCATTTTTTAAGCCCTGAGCAATACTGAGTGCCATATTTCCATTACCAATAAAAGTAATTGTCTTCATTCAAATTCCTTAATTTAATTATGATATTATAACATCATTATACAGAAGGTAGAAAAATGGAACAATTTTTACAAAAAGCAAAAGCAGCTAGTCGTGTTCTAAATGAACTAAGCGGAAATGAAAAAAATAAAATTTTAAAAGAGATGGCAAAGGCTTTACGAGAAAGTACACCATCACTCTTAGAAGAAAATGCTAAAGATATGAGTGCAGGAGAAGAAAACAAACTAACATCTGCCCTGATGGATAGACTTTTTTTAGATGCAAGTCGCGTTGAGGGAATGGCTGTTGCCATCGAAGAGATAGCTGCACTCAAAGAGCCTGTTGGACGGGTTTTAGATGGTTGGATCACGGATGATGACTTAAAGATAGAAAAAGTGAGTATCCCTATCGGGGTTATCGGGATTATCTATGAGTCACGTCCAAATGTGACAAGTGATACCGCAGCACTTTGCTTTAAAAGTTCAAATGTATGTGTACTTAAAGGTGGAAAAGAGGCAGAAAACTCGAATAAAGCCATAGCAAATGTACTGCAAGATGTACTTGAAAAAAATAACTTGCCTCGTGAACTTGTAGCCCTTATCCCTGATTCTTCTCGTGAGGGTGTGAACAAACTTATAAAGATGGATAGGTATGTAGACCTAATCATCCCTCGTGGTGGTGCAGGGCTTATTAAACATGTAAGTGATAATGCGACTGTAAGTGTTGTAAAGCACGATAAAGGGCAGTGTCATACTTACATAGATAAAGATGCAAAAATGGACAATGCTATAGCCATTGCTATCAACGCGAAAGTACAACGCCCAGGAGTGTGTAACTCTATGGAAACTCTTTTAGTAGATAGAGCTATTGCTTCTACAGCTTTGCCAGAGTTGAAAAAAGCATTTGACGAAGCACATACTGAGCTCAAAGGATGTTTAGAAACACAAGCGATTATAGAAACGGCTCATGCGACTGATGAAGATTATGATACAGAATATCTTGCAAACATCCTTAACATTAAAGTTGTAGATGGTGTTGAAGGAGCGATAGATCATATAGTTCGCTTTACTTCTGGACACTCTGAAGCTATCATCACAGAAAATATCTCAGCAGCTGAAAACTTTTTAAATGCCATAGATGCAGCAGCAGTATATGTTAACGCGAGTACTCGTTTTACAGATGGTGGTGCTTTTGGTTTTGGTGCAGAAGTAGGCATAAGTACAAACAAGCTTCATGCACGAGGTCCTATGGGCATAGAGGGTTTAACCACTTACAAGTTTAAAATCTATGGTAGTGGGCAAATACGTTAGATGAATATTATAAAAGAGTTAAAAGAGATAAGCTTTTTTAGAAGCCTTGGAGAGAAAGAACTTATTTTACTCTCTTCTTTAGCACATAAACGAAAATTTTCTAAAGATGAAATACTTTTTTATGAAAAAGAGAAGCCAAAGTATCTTACACTTTTAACAAAGGGTACACTCAAAGTTTACAAAACAGATAATAAAAACAACGAAATAGTGATGCACCGTTTTAAAGCTAAATCTTTAGTAGCAGAGATGGCTGTTTTAGAAGGTATAGACTATCCTGCTTCTGCTGTTTTTGAGAGTGATGGTGAAGTTCTTGAACTAGATTTTGATAAGTTTAAAAACAATTTTTTAACAAATCCAGATATAGCACTA
>Ga0256826_1000362_pt1 | contig 27245 bp, 23 predicted proteins | sample CV79metaG_FD_185975 | JGI IMG/M metagenome (GOLD analysis project Ga0256826, IMG submission 185975) | Hydrothermal vent microbial communities from East Pacific Rise, Pacific Ocean - CV79 | ecosystem: Environmental > Aquatic > Marine > Hydrothermal vents | place: Pacific Ocean: East Pacific Rise...
TTTCGACTCTCTAACTCTGCTTTAAAATCGTCTGAAGCCAAAAGCTCTTTGAGCATGTTTTGAGTATCATCAAAATTACCATGAACCCCAATAACTTTTAAATTCTCTGCCTCTTCGGTAACCATCTGAAGACGTTGAACATCCGATGTTCCACCATCAGGGTAAAGACACGCCACTTGAATATTATCTTGATTTTTAAAAGTCTCTAACGTTGCAGGACCTGTATCGCCCGAGGTAGCTGCCATAATCAAATAGTTTTCATTACGTTTTTGAGCCTCTTTTGCCAACACATAACCAAACGGTTGCAATGCCATGTCTTTAAACGCACGAGTAGGTCCATGATAAAGCTCTGATACAAAACAGTCCTCTTCAATTTTAGACAAAGGCACAGGATTAGCAGGGTCATCAAAAGCATCATAACGGCTAAGAGCCTCTGTAAGTGTTGCCTCATCAATATCTATATCGAACCCTTGAAGCACCTCTAAAGCCAATGTTTTATAGTGAGAATCTACATGTTTTGTTAAAAATTCTGTATCAAAAGTTGGTAAAAACTCAGGTACATAAATTCCACCAAAACTAGCACTTGGGCTTAAGATAGCCTCTGAAAAACTTACCTTTTGAGCTTTAACACCATCATTACCACGAGTCTCTATAAATTGCATATAATATTCCTAGATATTTTTTCGGGATTATAACAAAAGTTGGTTATCTGACGAATTAAAAGAGCGAATTATTTTTGATTTTGTATGGTTTATAAGATTTCTTCTTTGATAAGTGCTTCAATAATTAAACTAGAAAGAGCTAATAAACCCCATCAAAAAAAATCCAATAATCCCTCCCATATGATAATTCTAGAATCATCAGCACAAGTCAAAAAATGCTATACTAACATCAATAAAAAATAAAAAGGAAATTCTATGATAAATAAAAGAGATTATCTATTAAGTTTATTATTTTATAAATATTTATCAGAAGAGAAAAGTTTTTCTATTGTCTCAATTAATACAATATTACGAGAGAAAAGCAATATTATTACCCAATTAGAAGATAATTTTACTCAAATAGAGCAACAAGATGATTATTTTAAAAATATTTTCTCTCATATAGATTTATCATCTACTAAACTAGGAAGAAGTAAAGGTGCAAAAGAAGATGTATTAAGAGATTTATTATCAATAGTAGATGCTTTAAAAAAAGAGGAGATAGCTTCCACTTTTGATATAAGTTTAAAAAAATTTGCTCAAAGTAATGGGAAAAAAGGAGGGGAATTTTATACTCCTCCTGAAGTCTCTACACTTTTGGCGAAGCTTGTCTGTTTAGGAAAAAAGAAAATTTCTTCTACTTATGACCCTACTTGTGGTACGGCTACAGCTCTGATTAAAATAGGAAAAGAGTGTGATGTTAATAAATTTTATGGTCAAGAGATGAATCAATCTACTTATAATATAGCAAAGATGAATATGATAATTCATGGTATAGATTACAAGGATATTAATTTTCAGTTAGGAGATACTTTAAAAGAGCCAAAATATTTAGATAAAAAATTTGAAACTATAATTTCTATTCCTCCTTTTAATATGAGATGGTCTGCTGATGAAAAATATTTAAAAGATAAACGATTTATTGATTATGGACAAATTGCTCCTAAGTCAAGAGCTGATTTTGCTTTTATTCAACACTCGCTATACCATCTTGAAGAGAATGGAGTAATGGCATCAATCATTACTAATGGTGTTCTCTTTAGAGGAGGAGCAGAAGGAGCAATTAGAGAACAGTTAATTAAGAATAAGAACTATATTGATGCTGTTATTAGTTTGCCTTCCCATATTTTTTATAATACATCTATACCTGTTTCTATATTAATTTTTAAGAAAAATAGAAAAGAGTCCGAAAACATACTTTTTATAGATGCTTCGACACATTTCAATAAACAGAAAAATCAAAACTATTTAACTGAAAGTAGTATTGATAAAATTTTAACTACTTATAAAAACAGAAGTAGCATTCAAAGTTATAGTAGAGTTGTTAAGTTAAAAGAGATAGAGCGAAATAACTATAATTTAAGTGTACCTCAATATATCCAATATTCAAATAGCCTAAATAGTCTACATATCAAAAACTTCAAAAGCTTAACCAATATTAAAATAGATAATATTCCCAACTTCTCTGTTTTTGCAGGTTCAAATGGTTCAGGTAAAAGTAATTTATTTGAGGCTTTGGAGTTTATTCGTGATGTTATTCGATATGGAGCAAATGAGGCAATAAAACGGCATAATGGGTATGCTAATATTGCTTCTTATAAACTCAAAGGGAAAAATAGAAAGACTTTTTTAGCCCAAATGGAGGTCTCTATAGGTTCAAATCTTTATGATTATGAGATAAGAATAGAGAATTTGGATAAAGAACCTATTTTATATGAAAGTATCAAAAAAGATGGATATGAATTAGCAAAAAAAAGTAAAGGTAAAGAAGAGAATAAAATTACAATACATAAACATGAACGTTTTATCTCTTTTTCGAAAGATGAGAGTATATTAAAGCTTATATCTGATGAAGCTAAAGGTTTATTAAAGTTTTTATCATCAATAGAAAGATACCAAATTGACCCAATAAAAGCCAAAGAGGCAGATGATTACTCCAGTACCAATACAATTTTAGATACTTCTGCTTCAAATCTGTCAACGGTTTTAAAGAGCTTTGAAAAAGATAAATTTATTTTTCAAGATATAATAGAATCAATGCAGATAATTGTGCCAGAGTTTGAAAAATTCTCTACCCAAACTGATAAGTATACAAATAAATCTATTTTACTTTTTAAAGAAGGTGGTAGAAATAGGTTTCCAGCAGGGCTTATATCAGATGGAACAATTTATGCTCTTGCTATGTTAACTATTATTTATAGTAATACAAAAGGTATTGTTTTGATAGAAGAGCCTGAAAGAGGACTCAATCCAAAAGCCATAAGTGAGCTTATGGAGTTATTTAGAGAGAAGAGTGAAAGTATAAATATTTTTATTAATACTCACAATGAAAGCATTGTTAGGGAGACCCAACCTCAAGAGCTATTTTTAGTAGCTAAAAAAGAAGGAAAAACTAAAATAAAAAATGTTCAAGACTCTTTTCCTAATTACAACTACTCTAAAATGGAGATAGATAAAATGTGGCTCTCAAATATGTTTGATGGTGGTCTTCCGTGGTAAAAGTAGCTTTTATTGTTGAGGGTAAAATAGAAAAAATATTTGTTGATTTTTTAGATAAAAGTGGATGGTTTAGAAAATATAATATTGAAAAGGTTGCTCCTACCATTGATGCCAAAGGTGGAGGAAATCTTTGTCCTAGAAATATGCAAGTTTTTGTTAATGAGGTAAAAACTTATAACCCCGATAAAATAGTTATTTTAACTGATTTAGAGTGTGACCCTTGCGTTGAAAAAACCAAAGAGAGATTAGGTAGTTGTGATGTCTGTACTATTTTATTAGCCAAAAAAGCAATAGAAGCTTGGTTCTTGGCTGATGATAATATTGTGGAACAGTATACAAGTGGAGAGGTTAAACATTTTGAGTTTCCTGAAACTACAGAGAATATGCCTTATGATAGCTTTAAAGAGATGCTTGTTGAACATACAGGAAGGGGAATACGAAAAACTAAATTGGCTACAAGTATTTTTGGAAATGGTTTTGATATTGAGAAATCAGCTACTCATCCTAATTGTCAAAGTGCTAAATATTTTGTAGATAAGATTAAGGCTTTGGGGTTAGGAACTCTTTAATATTCCTACACATATCAAGCTACGAAGTTAGGCTCTTATGATGTTGTAGAGGGAAAGCTAGAAGAGAATGAACCAATAGAAGCATTGGGTTTAAGGATTTTATATGAAGTATCAAATACGTCAAGTGAATATCCTAAAACTCCTTTAATTTTTTTCTAAAACCCTCTCAACCTCACTATCAAATTTATACTTCAAAGGTACAACAACGGTACCATTTTTATCAATAGCTCCCCATAATCCACCAACTACAGAGGTGTGTTCATCTTCGGGGAAACTTCTCTCTTGGTGGCAACCGTTTGATACAATAGCAAATCCATTTTTAAAAGGTAGAGCATAATCGTATTTGGCAGGGATGATGATGTTTAGTTTTGTATCGGTAAAGCCTATTTTGTTGTTGGCTATGTAGCGTGCTAGCCCTTCGCTGTAGTAGTCTGTTCCATTGTCAAAAATATACATTTTTAGCGTTTTCCCCTCTTTTGTGACATTAAAAAATCCTACACCAGAGTAGATGGTGTTGAGTTCGTATTGTGCTTCTTCTCCTTTTTGAAAACCGATATTTTTTATATGTTTCTCTTTTAGGGTTAGTGTATCTCCTATAAGTGTTCCACAATCATCGAAGGTCTCTATCTCTCCATACTCTTGGTTTGGCTTGGGCTTGGTGTAGTAGGCACACTCAAAGTTTTCATGCTTATTTTGAATAAATTTTTTAATCTCTTTATAGTATTGCTCTTCTTTAATGATACTGTTGTGTCCCTTTTCATGAAAGTATTTTACATCAACAGCCAAAGGTTTAAAGGCATCGGATAGATTTTGAGTATGAATTGCAGTAATCACTTTATCAGCTCCAGCTCTGAGAATAAGCGTCTTTTTAGCTGTGATTCTAGGAACTCGACGAATAGCGTTGTACCTATCTTTCAAAAGTATCTTCATTGGGAAAAAGGGGAATCGTTCTTCAGCTACAGAGAGTATGGAATCAAAAGGGGTTACAAGTACAAGTCGGTCGATTTTACGCTCGGAAGCCAAGTAAGTTGCGACAGCACTTCCTAGGCTTCTGCCGATGACATTAATGTTCCTGTAGTGTGATTTTATTTGGTCATAGAGGAATAGAGCATCACTGTAAATCCCCTCTTCTGTTGGTTCTCCACTGCTTCCACCATAACCACGATAGTTTACAAAATAGAGCGTTTGATTTGGAAAAATCTTTTTAAAATTATTTACTGAATAGGCTACATTTTCAGAATTTCCCCCAAAATAGATAAGAGCATCTTCTTTTTTAGGATTAACGACAAAGGTTTTTATCTTGATTCCATTATTCTCAAAATAGACCTTTGGAAAAGATGTTTCTATAGAAGGAGTAGGATGATAAAGGATGCTTCTTTGTTGGGTATAAAGCACAACAGCAAGAAAAATATAGATACTCCCGAAAGTAAGTATTATTTTTTTTAGAATATTCATAGGGGTACTCTCTTTTTTCTATTATAACATAGTCAGCATATGGCATTTACCTCTTGCACTATTTTGGAAACTTTTCTATTTTTCCATTCTCCACATTACGAATATAAATAGCTTCCACTCTATTTGGGTAGGCTCGGGCAATCTTAGTATACGCTTCTTTGTCTTTCTCTCCACTATCTCCAAAGAGAACCCATCGAATATTAGGATAGAGCAAAATAAGCTTTTGAATCTTGGCATACTTATACTCCAGTTGATCAAGAAGGGAATCACTGTTATCTCCATTGAGCTTTTTTGTAATGACCGTTCGTTTTGGAAAATGATGATAATCTAAAAAATTATCAATACTGTTTTGAAGCTGTTTCGGAGAGCCTGACAAAACAAAAAAAGCTCTTTTCCCATCCTTTTTTAGAAGCTTTTTAATACTCTCTTGAGTCTCTGGAATAAGGGTTCGTTGTGTGTAGTTCTTAAAAAAAATATTATTGATAAGATTAAATTTATCCCCTACATCCGAAACAATTAAGGTGTCATCAAAATCAGAGATAACACCAATTTGTTTTTTAGGACTAGGGATAAAGGCTTGACACCCTATAACGGTTTTACCACCATTCATTGCAATTTTAACCGTTTGATTATCTACAAAAGAGTCCTCTTGCGTTGTTGCTTCAAAGCTGTAATAGCCCTCATCATCACTCTCAATTTGATAGCGAGACTGATTAATCGTAAGGGTTAACGCTTCATTCTTTTTTTCACTATTAAATACTTGAGAAAATTTATTTTTAAGATTGGTAACATAACCGTCCTCTTTTGAATGACTCATCTCCTCTTTACTGTCAAAAACCCTACCATTAACAACAATATGTTGAGAACTGCCATAACAGCCATACACTTCAATTGAATCATCTGCGACCATCGTACCTACTCCAAACAATAAACTATAGACGATAAAAAACCGTTTCATCTCTACCACCTTTTTTTAAGTAAAAATCTTTTTTAATAACCAGTTTTGTTTCTCTTCGCCTGTACGTACATAGTGTAAATCGTAAATATTTGAAGCAATAATTTCAATCTCTTCTCGGCTTGGGCTATCACAAGCAAATAGAATTTGATCACCTATTTCTAAAATCTCATTACAAGGAAGCAAAAACTCATCTCCATGACGTTTTAAGAAAAGAGGAATTGCTTTATGATAATTCTTCCAATTTTCCAAAGAGCGTAAAAGTATATTCAGCCCTATGGATTCACCCTCTTCTAATGCACGATAAAGGGCATAAGCTCTCTCTTTATTAATTGTTAAATGCAAGAGTTGAGGATTCGTTCCCAATTGGGATTTCAAAAGATTGACTAATGAGGTTCCCCACTCTTCATCTTGATAAAGAATTTTCTTTAAAAAAGAGTGTTTTAAGGGTTGAGAAAGTTGTATAGAAGTTTTATTAATCAGGATTTTCTCAATCATAAAGAGCCAATTTGCATTGGTTGCTTCAAAAATACTAATCTCTTTCATCGTGTTTTCTCGTGCAATGACGTACAACTCTGAATTTAACTTTTTAGCTGTAATCAGAATAGAGATATTGTCTATATCATTTTGTGTTCCTGCAACTAAAACGGCTGCTGATTCAATTCCTGCTTTAAGTAAAACATCTTTATCATCAGCATTTGCTCGAAGAAAGGTTTCATTCTTCATCATCTCTTTTGTGCCGATACCTTTTTCATCAATAATTACATAATCCATTCCATGTTTGTCAAGTTTCTCTTTTATCACTTTTCCCAAACGCCCATAACCACAAATAATATAACGCCCTTGTGGTAAAAAACTGGCTTCATCGGCTAAATCAGCATTTTTATAAATCCAATTTTCTAAGGTAAGAATATGAGGAGCTGTTAAAGCAATATCAAAACGTTTGGCAAAAATTTCAAAAGGATTTTCTACTTTGGCGATGTCTGTATCTAAAAGAGAAGTCATCGTATCTCGAAGCGTTGCTTTGGTTATAACTTTGACATTTGAATTTAAGAAACGGGTTAAGATGGTAATGCGTAAATTTTTATCTTCTTTATAAAAATGTGCAACTACAGCTTTACAATAAGGTGAACGAACGCCTGCATCCTCTAAGGTTGCTGTAAGAAGAGCATTTCCAACCATTACAGGAACACCGATAGAAGACTCTTCAAGTTGAAAAAGATTCAGCCTATCAGCATCACGATCAACAAGTACCACTTCCATTCCTGCAGTAGTTAAACGTTTAATTACTTCAGCATGAACATAATTGTACCCCAAAATAATAATAAAATCGGACTTTAAGCTCTGTACCTGCCGTCTAAAGCGTCCCTTTAGCAGTTCATGCTTTAACGCCTTATCTGAAATAATAGAAACCAATGCACCAATCGTATAGAACCAACCAATAACGGTTAAATAAATACAAACAACAACCCATAAGCGTTGAGAGTAGGTAAAAGCATAAGGTGTTTCTCCAAAACCAATGGTTGAAGCTGTATAGGAGATAAAATAAAAAGCATCAAAAAAACTTAGATGATACTCCTTCTCTCCATCCCATCCAGGGATAAGCACCATACCTAAAATGGCAATGGCATAGGTTACAATAATAATAATTAAAGGAGTGCGTAAGCGTTGTAAAATAATCCAAAAAGCATTATCTCTCATAGGGTTATCTTTTCGATTTCAGTGTTTCGCCTAGGTATAAAATAACCGATGTAATGTTTGCTAAAAATGCACCCCCCGAGAAAGAGATAATTGTTGCCATATGACTACTGGTCATTATTGAAGTGTACTCGACAACTGTCCAAACAACCACAGCTATAATAAGTTGAATATCTGCAACCAAGGATGTTGCTAGCAACACTGAACCTATTTGTGTTTTATCCCCAATCTTAAGTGCTGTTGCGATTAATGAAATAATTAATGCTGCAAAGAGTTCATAGGTACTGTGCATTTCAGGATTTCCCATATCTCCATAAAAAAACCCAAAATTAAGCGTCATTGCCAAGATAAAGAAAAAACCCGAGATTACTTTTTGTAAATTCATTTTAAAATTCCTTTTTAAAAAATTATGAAATTATAGCTGAAATACTATAAATGAATCAGTTTTAAAGGGTTTATGTGTTTATTATCCTTAGTAACTTCAAACATTAAGCTTTTATCTACTTTCCCAATTATAGAACCCTGTGAAAGTTGTTTGCCTACACGAATACCAGGAGCCAAACGTGAGAGCTTTGCATAAATGGTATGAATACCTCGTGCATGTTCTACAATAACAACTCGACCAAGCATTCCACCAGAATTTTCGGAAAAAACAATCTTTCCTTTTAAAACATTGCGTACTTTTGAACCAACATAAGGAGCCTTTAACGTAATGGATTTATTAAAGATTTTAAACTTGTAGATAGGGTCAATATAGGAACCAAATTTTTTAATAAGTCGTGCACCTTTTAATGGTGAAATTGTTTTACCCTCATGGTAACGAGTAGTAAGTGTTGAGAGTGATGAACTTCGATTATTTTGAACTTCTGAAGCTAAATCTTTACGATTTTTGGCTTCCAATCGTTTTGCCTGTAGAGCATCTTTTCGATCTTGTTTAATAATTTTAAGTGTTGCTAACTTACGCTCTAAACTGCGACGACTTTTTTTAATACGATTAAAGCGTTTTTTATACAAAGCTTTATCCCGAGCCAAACTGGCAATCACTTTATCTTTCTTCTGCTTTTTAGTTCTGTACTCTAAACGTTCATTAGTGTAGGTAGCAATTGTTCCCTTAATCAAATCTTCTTTCTCTTTTAGCGATGCTTGCTTTTTATTTAAGGTAGTAATTTCATCTTTTAATGCTTCTATGGCAACACGGTTTTTTTGAGCATACACTTCATACATCTCTTGCATCATTACAGAGTCTTTTGTAGGCTGTTTTAACTCTTCAAGAGCCAATGCCATCGAAAAATTTTTAGCAATTAATTCTACAAACTTTTCTTGTTTAGAACCAATCGTTGTGTTAATTTTATTTAAATCTTTGGATAAAACTTTCTCTTTTTCTTTTAAATTAATGTATGATTGTTCATTATTTTTAATGTTTTTTTCCAAAGAAGCTATTTTATTTTCTAACGTTTTTTGCTCTTTTTTAGCCATTAATATTTTTTGTGCAATGGTTGAAAGTTGCTTGTCCATCTTTCTATATTCTGTCTTTTTTAATTTTAACTCTTTATTCTTTTGACGAATCGACGTATCTACAGAAGAGGCAAAAAGTAGAGAGAACGAGAGTAAACAACCAAGAATTAGTCTCATATTATTACTCCTCCTTTACATTGATAACAACCAAAAATACGGCAATAAGAACAACCATAATTGAAGCAAACAGTAAAATAAAAAAATCTGAAAATAAAAAAACATCTGAAACATGCTCTTTTAATATCTCCATTTGCGTATCTGAGATCCACATCTTTTGAAGCGAAACAAACATTGCTGAAGTTAAAATAGCTGAAATAACAGCATCTAATACAGCCATATTAATGAGTACCTTAGAGCGTAAAAAAAGTGAAGCTCCAAAAATCTCCATAACTTTCATCCGTTGAGCATGCATAAAATTCCATACTTCCATCTGTTTAACAATTAAAAAGAATCCTATAATCCCCATAAAAAAGATAAATGTTCCGAAAGAAAATTTAATAAAAGTAAACAGTTCATATTGAGACTTATAGGTAGAGTGAAAGGTCTCAATACGTTTAATACTTTTGGATTCGGATAAGTTCTTTTTGACTTTGTCTAATGCTTTAATTCCTAAAAGGTTGTCAAGTTTTATTTCATAAAAATTGGGGATTGCCTTGTTAACACTTTTACTTTGCCCTAAATACATGTTCTGAAGAGCTTGAGGTTTTGAAAGCTCCTTAACTCCTAGTATATGGCTATTTAAGGTCTTAAAATCATCAATGCTCATTTCATCTCTTGCAACAACAAGAATACTGTAATCCGAAGAGAGACTCTTCTCATAAGTGTCTGTAGTACGGTCAAAAACAATAAAAAATTCTAATCCAAGTAAAATTGCTACCAGTGGAAAAATTAAGGAGACATGTCTTTTAATGAACTTCATAGACGCTCCCTCTCTCATCAATTGTAAAATGTCTGTATTGAATATTAAACACCATTGGTATCCTGTGCGTTACCACAACAACCGTGGTGTCTAACTGTTGACAAGCATTTTCCATTAAGTCCCAAATAACATTAGAAGAGTATTCATCAAGGTTACCTGTAGGTTCATCTGCCAAGATTAAAAAAGGATTTTTTGCCAATGCTCGTGCTACCCCTACACGTTGTTGCTCTCCACCTGAAAGCTCCATAGGGTATTTGTCTTCTTTGCCACTCAGTTTTACATGATGTAAAAGTCGTCGTGCTTGGGTAGATTGAACCTCTGAGGAGTAACCAGAAATCCACAAGGGTAAAACCACATTTTTTTCAACCGTCCACTCGTTAATTAGTTTATAATCTTGAAAAACAATCCCTAAATGGGTTCGTAGCTCTTGAAGTTTAGACTTTTTAATATCAATCATGTCCAATCCACCAATCACTAACGAACCCTCTTTGGGTTGTAGGTTTCCATAAAATGATTTTAGCAGTGTGGATTTTCCACTACCACTGGGACCTGTTATAAAAACAAAATCCCCTTTTTTTATTGTAAAGGTTGCATCTCGGATAACCTCTTCATCTTCTTCATAAGAGAGTGTAAGGTTCTTTGCCGTAATCACATTAGACATCTAAATACTCCATAATCTTAAGATGTGTTTTGTAGTTTGTTAAAGTTTTAACAGGATTAGAATGAAAATAATACGCCCCTTTTTCATCCATATAGATAAACTTATGCTCAGGTCTATCAAAACTACCAAACGCCAACTTAATTAAAATAGCTTCCTCTTGAACTTTAAAGATTCTTTCAAAATGGATAAAAGAGTCTTCAAAAATGAGAGGTTTAGATGTTATTTTATCCAAAAGTTCTTGTTTATAACAGATATTGTTAAAAGAAAAGTCAAAATTCAAAATGCGTTCTTCAGAATTTTCTAACGATTTTACATAGACATCATAAATGTCTTTCTCTTGTTTTAACCAACGTGCTTCATACTTACTGGTTACTTCAAGTGCTTCATTTTTTCGTACTTCAACAGCTGTTTTAGAAACGTTATCCCCTAAAAAGGTATTTAAAGCGTACCAAAAATATTTATAACTATCGGTTCGTAGCTCTAATCGACCCTCTTTTTTGAGAACACGCATGGACTCTGCTAAAAAAGAGGCAGAGATAACCCGTCTTTGTGGCTTTTTATCCCAAGGCACAGGAAAATGAACAAAGATTTCAGAACATAAATTTGAGGGAATCATCTCTAAAAGTAGACGTGCATCGTAGTTGACAACCCAAATATTCTCTAGACCTAAAAGCTCAATTTGTTTTAGAACTTGCATGGCAGAGGGAGTATGAATCTCTATCCCAATAAAGAGCCTGTTTGGGTTCTTTTGAGCTTGATAGAGCAGATGCTTACCCGAACCAAAGCCCACCTCGATAGAGACCGATTCAAAAGAGAAATCAATGTCTGAAAAATCTTCTATGTTTTTTTCATAGGTACTTGATGTCAATACTTTGGCAGGATGCACAGCAATATTTGACTGTGTTACCTCCAATTCACAGGCAGTAGAGACATCAGCAATCGCTTGTTTTACTAAATTTACTTTCAGTGGTCGAGTAACTTTATCGTATTTTAACAACCAAAAATTTTCAGATTTGCTTGATGCTTTCGTTTTTTTTAGATGTAATAAAAAGGATTCATCTTCATGGTGTACAGCAATAAGTTCATCATCGCTGTGGGTGTCATTTGCAATAAAAAGGATTTCTGTTTCAGAATGTTTTCCTTTTTTCAGCACAGAAGTCTCAAATGGTTTAACAGTTATATGTGGCATTAAGTCCCTTATCTTGCTAAAATAGTAATTACTTTACTTGGTTTTGAGATACTATCATCAAATCCAACAGCAATTATTCTATAGGCATACGAATTTCCTGGAGCAACATAGGTATCTATAAATTCAGACATCATTCGATGCTTGACTGAATCGACCCATTTCCATGGCTGACCGTTAATACTTCTCTCTATCTTATACATTTTCACACGCTTATCGGAATGTGGTCTCCAAATCATTTTAATGGTGTTCGGTGCTTTTTGAAATGCTTGGAAAAAAGTTACTGCATCAAAAGGAGGTAATGTTTTTACTTCAATTACCTGCCCATGTGCCGATTCAAAACCACCTTTGACAGTAGTAAAAGTATAGGTATATTGACTATTTTGACGCAACTCAGTATCAACATAATGAGATGAGAAACGGTTCGAAACCGTACCTATTTTAACCAGTTGTTTGGTCTTATTGTATACCGTACCGTCGCCTTCTGTTCGATAGATATTAACTCCATCAAGCCCCTTATTGGCAAGTGATTGCCACTCAAATGCTACAGAAGTGCTTCCTGAGATGGCTTTTACATTATTTATTTTAGGTAAATTTAAATCCAATTGATGACCTGTAATCGCAGAAGGATTACATCCGTTCAGTAATAGTGCTGAAATAAGTGTCAATGGTACTAGGGTTAATCTTTTCATTAACGTCTCCTTGATTAAACTTTTTATTAATAAACTCTTGCATATCTGCAAAGAGTGGTGCAACGAACTCCATTCGTTTATTGGTAGTGGGATGAAACATATACAGTTTATATGCGTGTAAAAATACTCTATCTATTGTATCTTTTTTGCTCTTAAATCCATATAAACTGTCTCCAAGGATGTGCCGACCCAAGCTCTCTAAATGCACCCGTATCTGATGCGTTCTACCTGTAAAAAGCTTTACGGCAATGAGTTCTAAATTTTGTTGAGAGTTATGAGAGCTTCCTGTCTCTAGCAATTTACAAAAAGCAGATTTTGCCTCTTTTCCTCGTAGGGAAATATCCATTTTTAAACGATTATTAAGGTTTCTACCAATGGGTTTTTCAACAATACCATTTGACTTTAAAGGGCAATCAATAATGGCTAAATAGTATCTTCCCATGCTTTTATCTTGCAGTTGTTCACTCAATTTCTGATGAGCCTCGTTGGTCTTGGCAATAACCAAAGCTCCTGTCGTATCTTTATCAATTCGATGAACAATACCATGACGCTCTTCGCCTGAGATTGTGGATAAGGAGATGCCTTTATGAATCAACCAATCTACTAACGTAGCTTCTTTTACAGAAGGAGCAGGATGCACGACAAGACCAGAGGGTTTATTGACCACCATCATAACCTCATCTTCATAAAGTATCTCTACATCAAAATTTATCGTTACAGCTTCTTTTGGTACAACCTCTTTAAACGTATACGATACCTTCTCGCCAACAAGAAGTTTCTTTCCTGTTTTGACAACCACCTTGTCATTAACTTTAACCAAACCCTCTTTTATAAGTTGCTCAATTTGATTACGACTCTGATTCAGCTCGTCCGTTAAGACTTTGTCCAATCGCCCAGCTTTTGTAACCTCAAATTTTTTCCAATCCATTTTACTCTTTTACTATACAAATTTTTTATACAATTATATCTAAATCAATTATTGATTAAAAACTTAGTTTAGATATAATTGTTTAAACTAACTAGGATTGCTTATGAAAACTCTACTATTTTTACTGGTGCTTACTCCTCTTTTACTGGTTGCAAAAACCGTTAAACCAAAAGTAATGCATGCACATGACAGAGAGTATCAAAACCACTATTCTCATAGTTCTAATCATCGAGATACCGAAGATGAGATACTCTCTTCAAGTGCTGATGCTACGGCTCAGATAACGGTAACAATTAGCCTTCAAATCTCTACAGAAGCACTTTCTGAACTTACCTCCGAAGGTGGTGGGCATCAGGGTACTGCACGTTTAAGCTATTTGGACAACAACCGAATTCAAATTACAGAAGATATTGCAAAAGGAGAAGGGGAGTACCTAGAGACCCTTTTAAGTATGATGCATCTAAATCAAGATAAAAAGAGTTTAAAAAAGATACAAAATAATTTTGATGAGTTAATCTATCTAAACCCTAATGATTTTTTAGATAAATTAGAGAGCTTGGTCTAATTATTTTTTAAAAAGTATTCCAAAATTCAACATCAAACGATAAGAAATTTTGAAATTATTACTCTCTCTCCATAGGGTAGAGGGTGCAACTTGATAATAGAGCCAATTTTTATAAAAAAGATGATGATAGAGGGTATGAACATGATAATAGGTCACATTATAGTGTTTAAAATTGACCAAACTACTTCGAACTCCCATCCCTACACTCAGTTTCTTCTTATCCCTAAGTTTTTTAATGAGTGACAAATCATGATAGGCACGTTCATAGCTATCTTTATTAGAATAACTTAATTGATTACGAAGAATAGTATAGAGAGAGCTGTCAAATATATAGAGATTATTAAACTCAAAAATATCTTCTATCTCTCCATCACTATAATAACGGAAACGGTTACGAAACACACTTTTAAATGTCTCATCTTTAAAAACATCAAAACGAGAACGGAAGTTTAAATAAGGAACCAGATTTCCTTGACGTACTCGAAGACCCAGTCCTAATCCTAAATTAAACTTTTTTTTAACAAGTCTTAAATACTCTAAACGTAAATAGTAACTTTTGTCTCTCAGTTTTTCATTATTGAGCGTTGTTCTATCATAGAAGGTATTATCATTGTTTTCATCTTCAAAGATAATACGCAAGTTTTGTTGAATTTTTGGCAAATTCAAACGTAAACGTAAACGCATGTCTTTTTCAAACTTTTGATTTGCTTCCATCGCTACAGAAGTAGAGAGCTTGGCATAGGTCTTACTTTTAATGTTGGTTAGATTACCTTCGATAAAATAGTCATCAATACTGTTACTTGCATTAACCAATATCGTGCATAACTGGTCTCGATACTCTTCAAGTACTTCCATATTACTTTGAGCATAAACCTTTGAAAATAAAACCGTTATTATAAAAATTCTTGTAACTTTCATACAATTATTATAGTCTATTAATTAAAGTTTTGCTGCTTGAACATGCATCCAATCAAAGTTTTTTTCTCTTCCAAGGCTAACCCAGCCCTCTTCTTCCCAAAACTCCCACCATTTTGCATAAATAGGTTCTGCAAACTTCGCTCGGTCTCGTCCCCATTTTAGTTTGTTTTCCGATGGATTATAATCAATCGCAATTGCCCATGCATGCGTAGACCAACGACTCCCACCTCTGATTTTTCGCTTGTTGTAGCATCCTCCATAAAGGTTCAACCCCAATTCATGAATTTTCTCTTCTCCATAGTGATTAAGAACCTTTGTCAATACCCGTACAAAACTTTTTGCTACTTTTTTATGACAATAGAGATAATCAAGTTTTTTGCGTTTATTCCATGCCACTAAATGGGTATACGGTAATTTAACTTTAACTTGATTGCTTCCTACCTCTCCATAAAATGCATTGAGTGCTGACTCTGTCTGTTTTGGCCAATGATTTGGATTTTCATTAAGTGGTTTTACATCTCGCCATAGAGGTGGTTTTACCTTATACTTTAATAAGTGAACCAATGAATCGTAAGCGTGTTCTGTTGATGGTCCCCAATAAGCATCTATTACACCTGCATCAAAACCATTCTCATGAGCAACAAGCTGTATGTAAGCTGTTATTTTTCGAGTTCTTGGTAAGTTTGTCCAATTTGAAGGCAATTTGTCTTCTCGTCCTAATAAAGCTTCATCCAAATATAAATCTGTTGCATGATTAAAGGTTCCATCTATTTGAGTAATAGGAAACCCTTCTTTTTTCAATAAAGACTGTACGGTTCTAATAGTTGATTTTTTCATAAACTTATCCCCTTTTACTGAATAATTTTTTATTTTTTTCTGTATAAACATATTGTTATATTTCCATTATAAAGGGGATTAACTATTAAAACACTTATAAAAAAGAAGCTTATGGGGGAATTGTATTTTTTAGAGAAAGAAAAGAGAGAGATAAAAAAATCTCATATGAAATAAAATAGTAAAACATAAATAAAAATACGTATTGGATAGAAATGTTATAAGGTATAATAGAAATTTTTCAGAAGTTCCACATGGCGGACAGTGAGAGATTCGAACTCTCGGTACAGTTACCCGTACGCATCCTTAGCAGGGATGTGGTTTCAGCCAGCTCACCCAACTGTCCAGTTGTTTGTGGAATGAGATTATAGGGGAAAGTAGCTTAAAGAAATATAAAATAGTGACTTTTTTTCAAAATATTTTTTCAGCGTACACTCTCCTCTTGTTGATGTGTATAATTCATAATTATTTTTACAAACTCTTATAATTTCAGTTTTTATTAAGAGATTTTTTATGATAATCAATTTAAATAATTATTTTCTAGTTTTTAATAAATTATTTTTATATACATAACTAAAGGGATTTTATGAAAAGAAGAGACTTCTTTAAAAAAACAGCAATAACAGCAAGTGCTATGGCGTTAGGTTCAACTACTTTGGAAGCAGGAGAGACCCATCAACCCACAGACAATCGACCTATATCAAAAATCGCATTTCCTGAAAAGAGACCGATGATTACCTATTCGGATAGACCCCCTCTATTGGAAACACCCCGAGATGTTTTTACGAATGTACTAACTCCAAATGACCAATTCTTTGTTCGTTGGCATTTACCAGATATTCCTACCCTTATTAATCCTGATACGTATACCATTAGCATTAATGGATTGGTTGAAAAAGAGTTAAAAATTTCTTTGAATGATTTAAAAACAAAATTTGAGCAGGTTGAAGTAACGGCTGTACTCCAATGTGGTGGAAACAGCCGTTCTGCCTTTACACCGATTCCTGGTGGAATTCAATGGGGAAGTGGTGCAATGGGTTGTGCCACATGGAAAGGGGTACGTCTTCGAGACATTCTTGATAAAGCAGGTCTAACCAAAGATGCTGAATGGATTGGTTTTAATGGTAGTGAAAAAGCAGCTTATTATGAAACACCTAATTTTATTCGTGAGCTACATATTGATGAACTTGACGAGCATGTTATCTTGGCGTATGAGATGAACGGTGAAGATTTACCGTATCTTAATGGTTATCCTCTTCGATTAGTTCTTCCTGGGATTTATTCTGACAGTTGGGTAAAGATGCTTTCAAACATTACCGTAACCAATAAATATAAACACCTCTTTTTTATGGACGTAGCGTATCGTGTGCCTGACAATGAGTGCGAGTGTGAAACACCTGAGAAACATGCTCCAAAAACCAAGCCTATTACAAAGATGAATGTTAAATCAATTATTGGTTATCCTACAAATGAGATGACTCTTAATCATAAATCTCATGTTGTTGTGCGTGGTGTTGCTTGGGATGATGGGCATGGAATTGATAAAGTACTTATCTCTATCGACAAAGGGAAAACGTGGAAAGAGGCAATTTTAGATAATGGAAAGCTAGGACGTTATGCGTATAGAGCCTTTAGATTACCATTTAAACTCAATAAGTATGGGGATTTAACCATTATGTCAAAAGCCATCAATAAATTGGGCAAAGAGCAACCCTTTGCAAAAGATGTAAAGTGGAATCATGGTGGATACAAGTTTAACGGTATTGATGAAGTAAAAGTAAAAGTAGTATAAGGATAAAATAGATGAAAAAAATAATTTTAACAGCCTTATTGGCTCTGGCACCACTAATGGCACAAGTAGATGAAAAGGTTGAAGTTCCTTATATTGATTTTCCTGTCAAAATGGCTAAAGGCTTTGATACTATTCAAGCCAACTGTTTGATGTGTCACTCATTTGGATACATCCTTAACCAAGGACCTCAACCCCGAAAACATTGGAAACATATTATTCATAAGATGAGAACAGCCTTTAAAGCACCTATCTCTGAAGCAGATGCAAAGATCATTGAAGATTTCTTAACAGAGCATTATGGAAATGGAGAGTAATCCTCTTTTGTGGGCGTTATTGCCCACAAAATAAATATTTTATAGCTTACTTAAAGAATATACCGAGTGGTATCTTCATCATCAACAAGTTTCTCTAGTTTCTCTTCAATAAGAGCTTCATCTACAATAACTTTTTGACCTTTAAATTCATCGGCATTAAACGAGATGTCTTCTACTATTTTTTCCATAATCGTATGTAAACGTCGAGCACCAATATCTTCTGTTTTTTCATTTGCAACAGCTGAATATTTGGCAATAGAACGCAACGCTGTCTCTTCAAATACCAATTCTACCTCTTCTACTCCAAGCAGTGCTTCGTATTGTTTAATTAACGAGTTTTTAGGCTCGGTTAAAATTCTGTAGAGTGCTTCTGCATCTAAAGAATCAAGTTCTACTCGTAAAGGAAAACGCCCTTGAAGTTCAGGAATCAAATCACTTGGTTTGCTTAAATGAAATGCTCCTGCTGAAATAAAGAGAATATGATCTGTTTTTACCATACCAATTTTAGTCTGAACATTTGAGCCTTCTACAATAGGAAGTAAATCTCTTTGAACCCCTTCTTTACTTGGGTCTTGACGTGAAGAGGAGTTTGCAGGAACAGCAATTTTATCAATTTCATCAATAAAAACAATTCCCCCTTCTTCTATCTTGGTTAAGGCCAAATCTTTTAACTTCTCTTCATCCACAAGCTCTGCACTCGCTTCTTGTGCCAAAATTGATTTTGCCTCTTTAACTGTAACCTCTTTCTTTCTATCTTTCTTATTCAGTCCACCAATAACTTTAATAATGGACTCTTGAACATTTGCCATTTCAGGAGGCATGTTCCCTCCACCCATAACATCAATCGTTGGAGCAGGCATATCTACTTCAATCATTAAATGGTCTAAATCTCCCTTTTCAAATCGGGCTTGCATCTTAGCAAATGATGCCTCATAATCAGCCTGTTTCTGTTCACTCGCACCAACAGGAAGAGGAGGAAGAAGTTTTTCAATAATCTTATTTTCAATGTAGGCTTCAATCTTCTCTTGATTCAGTTCAGTGTGGTCTTCTCGTACTAATTGCAAAGCATTAGCTGCTAAATCACGAATCATAGATTCAACATCACGCCCTACGAAACCTACTTCCGTAAATTTACTTGCTTCTACTTTTACAAAAGGCAGACGCATCATACTAGAGAGTCTTCGTGCTATCTCTGTTTTACCTACCCCTGTACTACCTATCATCAAAATATTTTTAGGCATTACATCTTTTTGCATTTCAGCATCTAATTGCAAACGTCTGTAACGGTTACGCAGTGCTACAGCAATCGTTTTTTTAGCGTTACCTTGACCAATAACGTACTTATCTAAAAAAGAGACTATCTCTTTTGGTGTCAAATTTGTTGGAATAAGGTTACTCAATTAAAGCTCCAATAGTTTTATATTTGTATTGGTATAGATACAGAGTTCCCCTGCAATCGTTAAACTCTCTTTTACCAAATCTTTTGCCGACATATCAGCATGTTTATCCAATGCTCTGGCTGCTGAGATGGCATAGTTTCCACCAGAACCAATAGAGGCTATTTTCCCATCTTCAGGTTCTACAACATCGCCCGTTCCTGTCAAAATAAAAATATGCTCTTTATTTAACACCAACATCATCGCTTCAAGCTGACGCAGATGTTTGTCTTTTCGCCACATCTTAGAGAACTCAATAACCGACTTTAATAAATCGCCTTTTTTCTCGTTTAAAATAGTTTCAAACATATCAAAAAGGTTAAAAGCATCGGCTGTACTTCCTGCAAATCCTGCTAAAATTTCGCCCTTATAGAGTGAACGAATTTTAGTGGCATTTCCTTTTAAAACGGTATTACCAAAACTTACTTGACCATCTCCACCAATCACTGCATTCTCTTTACCTTTGTAGGCAAGTATCGTTGTTGCGTGAAACACTCTACTCTTCTCCTACGATTTCTACCGTAAGTGTGGCATGAATTCCATGTCCAAGTTTAATATCTACTATGTGTTCACCTACCGTTTTTAACGCTCTTTTAAGCTCAACGATTTTTTTATCAATTTCAATATTACGTTGCTCTTTAATCGCTTTAGAAATATCATCTTTACCTACAGAACCTTGAATCCCAGCAGGAGCTAATTTTTTGCTAATAACAATTTTATTCGCTTCCAACTCAATTTTCTCTTTTCCTAAACGAGCCAAGGTGTCGGCTAAATCTTTAGCAAGCTTCTCTTGCTCTGCTTTCCAGTTTTCTACCACAGAAGGTGTTGCTAATTTAGCCATACCTTTTCCTATTAAGAAGTTTTGACCGTAACCATCTTTTACCTCTTTAATCTCGCCCTTTTTCCCTAAGCTTTTAACATCTTTTATTAATAATACTTTCATCAGTAAATCCTTATAATCATTTATATTGTTTTATAAGCCATAATTTTAGCAAGTTTTTTTTAGAGATGAGTTATAATTTAACTTATTATTTTTATAAAATAACATAAACTGTTATTTATAATTAATAATTATTACTATATAATGGAATCCATGAAAAATTTTATATATTACATATCGCAGAAAATATACTCACCAAATGTAAAATCACAGGTTACAAAAGAGCTGTATGCATTTACACCTAAGACTCTAATTTCAACCTTAGTATTGTCTTCTATATTTTTCTATATTTTTGCATCTCACGTTCAGAATATGTACCTCTTAAGCTCTTGGTTTATAGCCGTTATTCTCTTGATGGTCAGTAGATTTTATGACTACCTACATTTTCAGAAATCTCATAAAAAAAATTATTTAAAATGGTACAATCTTTTCAAGATAAAAGCTTCTTTAAACGCTATATTGTGGGGAAGTACCTCTATTCTATTTTTTCCGTATCTTGCTGAAAACTACCAACTGATTATGATACTTTTTTTATCAGGACTGGCAGGAGGAGTAACAGGATTTATATTTGACTTTAAAATATCGTCCATCTTTATTAGCTTCTTACTCGTCCCTCTTATTATTATACTCTCCTTGTCAACCCTCTCTTATGCATGGATGATACAGCTTATTATTCTTCTCTTTTATCTGCTGTTATTATTGGCAAACAAACACCTAAATCAGCTTTTTTATGAGACCTATACTAATCAAGAACTCTATAAAAATGCTCAAGAAGCCTTGCAAAAAAAAGAACAAAAGCTCAGTTCCCTATTGGAACAAGCACCTGTAGGTATTTTTTATTACAATAAAGAGTTAACAATTTTTAAATACAATACACTCTTTTATAAACTTTTTGGTTTAAGAAAAGAGTTAAATGGCTTTAACCTAAAGGAGTTAAAAGATAAAGAAGCCATCTCTCTAATGAAAAATATTTTAGAAAATAAAGCTTTAGAGAATGAGCTTGGTTCTTACAATCTCTCTTTTCAAGAGCGAAAAATATGGCTTGTTCTTACCTGTTCAGCACTCTTAGATGAGAATAAAAAGATTATTGGGGGGATTGGAATACTCGAAGATAAAACCATTGAGCATCAAGCCTATGAAAAAATAAATTACATCTCGTTACATGACAGTTTAACAGGATTGCCGAATAGAAGAAGTTATCAAAGTTACATGGAAAATCTTTTACTACAAGAGAGACATCAATCTCTCTACTCCATTCTCTTTTACATGGATTTAAATCACTTTAAACAGATTAATGACACCTTTGGACACAGTGTAGGAGACAAACTTCTTCTTGAAGTAGCACAACGATTACAATCCCTTAGAATAGAAGAGAAGTATCTTTCAAGAATAGGTGGAGACGAATTTATTCTTTTAATTCCTTTTGCAGAAGGGAACCCTTCTGTATGTCGTGAGAAAGCTCAACACATTGCTTTGGAGATAAAAGAGATATTTTCACCTGCCTTTGAAATAGAGGAGTTGGACTTGTTTATGACCAGTAGTATCGGTATTGTAATGATTGAGCCAAAAAGCAACAACACCGAACAAATTATACGCCAAGCAGACATGGCAATGTACCAAACGAAACGAGAAGGTCTAAATAATATTCGTTTTTATGACCATACCTTGGATGTCAAACAACAAGAGCTGACCAATCTACAACATGATTTAAAGTTTGCAATTAATAACAATCAGCTTGAACTCTATTACCAACCCATTGTGGATATAAAAGACGATAAGCTCAATGCCATTGAAGCCCTATTACGTTGGAATCATCCAACAAAAGGTCTGATTATGCCCGATATGTTTATTCCTATGGCAACCGAGTCTGGACTCATTACCAAAGTTGGTTGGTGGGTAGCAAAAGAGGTCTGTAGGCAACTTGCTATTTGGCAAGCCCAAAAACTTAATAACTTTGAGTATCTTTCTATTAATATTAATGCTCGACAACTCAATGAAATTCACTTTGTCACACAGCTCGATACCTGTATTCGACAAGGAGAGATACCTCCTTCCCTCTTGAAATTGGAACTGACAGAGACCACCCTGTTGGACAACTACTCTAACACTCAAGACATTATTAAGAAGCTTAGAGAAAAAGGAATCGAGTGCAGTATTGATGATTTTGGTACGGGCTATTCCTCGTTATCCTATCTTAAAAAATTCGCCTTTAAAGTCTTAAAAATAGACAAAATTTTTATTAAAGATATGCTTTGTAATATCGACAGTCAAGAGTTGGTAAAAAGTATTATTGCCATTGGAAAGCAATTTAATTATAAAGTTATTATAGAAGGGGTTGAGACAGAAGAACAGAAACAGAAACTTATCGAACTTGATAAAAATGTTTTTTATCAAGGATTTTTACTCTCTAAAGCCATTCCTGCTAAAGAGTTTGAAAAAAGATTTTTAAAATCATAATTTGGAAATTTTTCCAAATTATGATTCACACATAGAATACGCCACACCTTCACGAACACCATCATCAATAACCATTGACTCTTTAAAGCTTGAGATGTTATAAATCTCTTCATAAATTAAAATACCTGAGGCAATTAAATCATCACGCCCCACACCTACAGTTTCTATTCGCTCTTTTGGCTTCATTCCTAACAGCTTCCCCAACTGTTCAACCAAATCTTGTTGCGTTAAACGTGTTCCATGAATCTGATTAGAGTCATAAGTTTTATAAAGCATCCCTTTTTTCATAGATGCAACAGTAGTGGGTGTTCCTGCTGTTGCAACAAAGAGTTCAACGCTTCCATATTGAGCAATAACTTCATTATAATAAGCTCTCATAGGATTCATAAGTACAGGAATTGCACCAGCAATTTCAGGAAGTGTTTTAAAACGTTGAGTTACCGTCACAATTCCAACAGGAAAACTTTTAGAGAACGATTTATCTTTGCCATAGTGGAAAAGCATTTCTGTTGAGCCTCCTCCAATATCTACCAACATAAAGTTTTTTGGAGTCTTACCCAAAATTTCTAAACGAGTTTGAGTAGCAGACAAAGCATATTTAGCTTCAGCCACACCATCAATCACTTCAAATTCAATAGCTGTCTCTTCTGCTAATTTAGCCAAAACCTCATCGCCATTACTGGCTTGACGAATCGCTTCGGTAGTTACTGCTTTTATAGTAGAATCTGAAAAGTTTAATGCCTCTTTTGCTTCATTCAATGCCATAACCACACGCTCTACGGCTTCATCACTAATTTTTCCTGTTGTTGCCAAATTATCAGCCGTTTTAACCGTTTTATGAAATTCGCCAATGGTTGTTTTTGTTTTACAATCCATCTTCAAAATTCTTAAACTATTTGAACCTAAATCAATAGCAATAATACGCTTACTCATTCGTTTCCTTCTCTTTTTTGATATTCATTTTTAACTCATCAACTAAATATTTACCTGTATACGACCCTGTTTTTTGATGGTTCTTAGCCACCTCTTCAGGTGTACCTGTAGCAATAATAAGCCCACCTTTATTTCCACCTTCAGGACCCATATCTATAATATAATCGGCATTTTTAATCATGTCTAAATTATGCTCAATTACCACCACGGAATTTCCTAACTCTACCAAATGATGCAGTACTCCTGTCAATCTATCCACATCGGCAAAGTGTAATCCTGTCGTTGGTTCATCTAAAATATAGAGTGTTTTACCCGTATCTTTACGACTTAACTCTTTACTTAGCTTTATTCGTTGAGCCTCTCCACCTGAAAGGGTTGTTGCATTTTGTCCCAAAGTAATATAGTCCAATCCCACATCCATTAATGTCTTAAGTTTAATTGCAATCGACGGGACAGCTTTAAAGAATTCCATCGCCTCAGTAACTGACATACCTAACACTTCAGCAATAGATTTCCCTCGATACATCACTTCTAATGTTTGTGCATTATAACGTGTACCATGACAGGTATCGCACTCCACCAAAACATCGGGTAAAAAGTGCATCTCTATCTTAATCTGTCCATCTCCTGTACAATTTTCACAACGCCCCCCTTTGACATTGAACGAGAAACGCCCTATTTTATAACCACGAAGTTCTGCCTCTTTGGTCTTGGCAAAAAGTTTACGAATTTCATCCATTACTCCTGTATAGGTTGCAGGGTTTGAGCGTGGAGTTCGTCCAATTGGGCTTTGGTCTAAGGAGATTACTTTATCGACTTGGTCTAAGCCTAGAATTTCAACACCATCTACTTTATTTACTTTTCTCGCATGATTTAGTACTTCTCTAGCTACAGGTAAAAGCGTTTGTAAAATCAAAGAACTTTTTCCACTTCCACTAACCCCAGTGATACAGACAAAGTTTTTCAAAGGAATTCTTGCCGAAATATTCTCTATGTTATTCAGCGTTACATTATTAATCTCTATCCAACTCTCTTGGGGTTTATCGTGTGGATAATAAATCTCTTTCTCTCCAAACAGATACTGTGCCGTTAAAGTTTTGGCTTTCATCATTTTTTGACCTGTTCCTGCAAAAACAACCTCTCCACCATACTTACCTGCCCCTGGACCAATATCAATCACATAATCAGCCGACATAATCGTCTCTTTATCATGTTCGACTACAATTACAGAGTTTCCTTTCTCTTGCAGTGAGCGTAATGTTCGTATCAGCTTCATCGTATCGCGTTCATGCAGTCCAATACTGGGTTCATCCAACACATACATCACCCCTGTAAGCCCCGAACCAATCTGAGAAGCGATACGAATACGCTGAGCCTCTCCACCCGAAATAGTCCGTGCATCACGACTTAGGGTTAAATAGGTTAAACCAACATCATATAAGAAAAAAAGTCGCTCTTGAATCTCTTTTAAGACTGACTCTGCAATAAGTTTTTGCTGTTCTGAAAAGTGTTCAAAATTCTTTTCATCTTTGAAGTACTCATAGGTTTTTTCAATCGGCATATCAATAATATCAGCAATGTTTTTACCCTCTACCTTCACAGCCAAAGAGCGTGGACGCAGACGATGACCACCACATCGGTCACAAACTTTTTCAGTCATGTATTCGCCCATATCTTTCTCATCCGAGAACATATCGTGAGCAAATTTAACGACCCCTGGCCATTCCCGTGTCAGTTCATGGCGTTTCCATGTAAACTTTACTTGATTTCCTCCACCATACAGAATTGATTTCTTTTGATACTCTTCTAAAGAACCATACTCCATATTCGTTGGAATATCGTTCTGCTCACAATAGGCATTTAAAAATTTAGTATAGTAACTCTTGTTAAAACCGTACATAATGCGTACAGCTCCTGTCTCGATAGTCAACGCCGAATCTATCACTTTTTTAAGGTCAATAACGTAACGAATCCCTAACCCATCACAAGTAGGACATGCCCCTTTTGGAGAGTTAAACGAAAAACTTACAGGCTCTAACGGCTCAAAAGAGAGCTTACAATCAAAACATGCCAAGTGTTCAGAGTAGTGAATATGTTGTCGGTCAAACTCTGGAAAGGCTTCATGATTCAACACTTCAAGCTCTACCTCTCCATAGGCTTCTTTTAGAGCTTTTTCAACATCTTGACCTATTCTATCACGGCTCTCTTCTTTGATAACAACTCGGTCAATAACCACTTTTATGGTGTGCTTTTTGGTTTTACTGAGTTCAATCTCTTCATCAAGACGCACCATAACGCCATCAATCATTGCTCGAACATAGCCTTTATGACGAAGCGATTCAAGCATGTCGGCAAACGTACCCTTTTTCTCTTTAACTAACGGAGCTAAAATAACCAATTTAGCACCATTTGGGAGTTTTAGAACCTCTTCAATAATGTCCGAAGCCGACATAGAAGAGATGGGTTTCCCACACTCATGACAGTGCTGTTTCCCTACCCGTGCAAAAAGCAGACGCAGATAATCGTAAATTTCAGTAATGGTTCCCACTGTTGAACGTGGGTTCTTAGAAGTTGTCTTTTGGTCAATCGCAATAGCAGGGGTTAATCCCTCTATCTTATCCACTTCTGGTTTACCCACACGCCCTAAAAACTGTCGTGCATACGAAGAGAGTGACTCAATATAACGCCGTTGCCCCTCTGCATAAAGCGTGGAAAATGCCAATGTTGACTTTCCACTTCCACTAATTCCCGTAATAACCACCAGTTGATTTTTGGGAATGGTTACGTTTATATTTTTTAAATTATTTTCTTTAGCCCCAAAGACTTCAATTTTTTGATTTTTCATATACTATTTATTATCCTAAAAACATTTTTTTCATTAAAATTAAAAGTGCAACACCGTACATGATGAGCAAATAGAGTTTATGTTTTGAAGAGCTTACATGGTCTTTTAGCCATATTCCTCCATAAACACCAAGCAGTGAAGCAACTGCGACAAAGAGACCTTTCTCTAAATTGACATGACCAACAGAGAGATGAGACAACAAGCCTGCTACAGAAGAGAACGCTACAAAGAAAAGCCCTGCCGAAACAGCCTTTTTGATAGGGTAGTGTAAAAATCCTACAAGAATAGGTGTCAAAAGAATAGACCCCCCAACCCCCAACGAGATAGCAAACACACCAATCATTCCACCAACAGCAAAAAGAACCACAGGGTTGAGTGTTTTAACTGTTCCATCATCTTTTAGTTTTGATGCAAACAGACGATAAAGAGCAAA
>Ga0256826_1000363_pt1 | contig 27245 bp, 22 predicted proteins | sample CV79metaG_FD_185975 | JGI IMG/M metagenome (GOLD analysis project Ga0256826, IMG submission 185975) | Hydrothermal vent microbial communities from East Pacific Rise, Pacific Ocean - CV79 | ecosystem: Environmental > Aquatic > Marine > Hydrothermal vents | place: Pacific Ocean: East Pacific Rise...
TCCTATTCCCTACTCGCTTATAAGAATTTTAGAGGGGTTAGATGACCTTCCTCTGCCTATCTTATCGACAGAATACAACACCTACGATACAGCCATCAAGATTAATGAAATCAACAGCGTAATAAGTGTCAAAGATGAGCGAAAAATTGCCTTGGCATTGGGAATTTTTAACGCTTCGGTTAATATTGTAAAGATAGAGAAGCAGATTCAAGAGAGTCGCTCCGAACTGATTACCCCTGCGATGTTTGAGTATGGTCTGTTCCAAAAAGCAAGAGAGAAGAGACGAACTATTGTCTTACCTGAAGCACTTGATGAGAGAATTTTACGTGCGTGTGAGATTCTTCTTCTTCGGGGGATTGTTGATATTATTCTGCTAGGAGACAGAGAGAAAATACTGCTAAAGAGTGGCTCACTTGGACTCAATATTGCACAAGCAACCATTATCGACCCCCTTACCTCTCCCTATCGCAAAAAGTTTACCAAAGAGTTCTTTCGACTACGAAAAGCCAAAGGAGTTAATACCCACACAGCCTACGATTTGATGGGGTCACTCAACTACTTTGCTACCATGATGGTACAGATGGGGGTTGCCGATGGAATGGTATCAGGAGCAATCCACACCACCCAAGAGACAATTCGCCCTGCATTACAGATTATCAAAACCAAGCCCAATATTGAGATTGTATCGAGCCTCTTTTTTATGAGCCTAGATACCAAAGTGCTTGTCTATGCTGATTGTGCCGTCAACCAAGACCCCACAGCCCAAGAGTTAGCCACCATCGCCATTACCTCGGCAGATACAGCCATGCAGTTTGGTATCATTCCCAAAATTGCCATGCTCTCCTATTCCACAGGAGCATCAGGAAAAGGAGCAGATGTAGAGAAAGTAGCAACAGCCACCAAGATAGTCAAAGAGAAGCGACCAGACCTTTTGATAGAAGGACCCATACAGTATGACGCAGCGATAGACAAAGAGGTGGCAAAAACAAAACTCCCCAACAGCCAAGTGGCAGGAGAAGCAACTATCTTTATTTTCCCTGACCTCAATACAGGAAACAACACCTACAAAGCCGTCCAAAGGTCATCAGGAGCAGTAGCAGTAGGTCCAGTATTACAAGGTCTTAATAAACCCATCAATGATTTAAGCCGTGGCTGTTTAGTCTCGGATATTGTCAATACTGTAGCAATTACAGCTATTCAAGCATCAAGGGATTAAGATGAAAATATTAGTACTAAACGCAGGAAGTTCTTCGTTAAAATACAAACTCTTTATAGAGCAAAAACTACTCTTAGAGGGGCTAATCGAAAATATAACCGATTATCATCAAGGTATCAAAGAGGTCGAACAGCAACTACAAAAGAAATCAATAATAGGCAAACTCTCCTCTCTTGATATGGTTGGTCATAGAGTGGTACATGGTGGAGAGAAGTTCAAAGAGAGTGTACTTATTGACCAAGAGGTAATAGAGACAATAAAATCACTCATCCCCCTAGCTCCTCTACACAATCCTGCCAATTTGGAGGGTATTTTGATGATTGCCAACATCGCTCCCAACCTTAAGCAGGTCGCCGTATTTGATACAGCATTTCATCAAACCCTCCCTCCCAAAGCCTACCACTACGCTCTACCCAATAAATTTTACCAAGAGTATGGTATTCGCAGATACGGTTTTCATGGAACATCTCACCAATTTGTCGCCCAAAAAGCATCAAAAAAGTTAGGCAAAAAGTTAAACGAAAGCTCTTTTATTACCCTACATCTAGGCAATGGAGCGAGTCTATGTGCCATTAAAAATGGAAAAAGCATCGACACAAGCATGGGTTTCACCCCTTTAGAGGGTCTAATCATGGGAACAAGAAGTGGAGACCTCGACCCTGCCATTCTCTTTTACCTAAGCCGAGAACACAACTACACCCTAAAAGAACTAGATACTATACTCAACAAAAAAAGTGGTCTATTGGGTATCTCAGGTCAAAACGATATGCGTCAAATTCACAAAATGATAGAAGAGGGTCATACCAATGCTCAACTAGCTTTAGAGATGTTTGTCTATCGTATCAAAAAATACATCGGTGCATACTATGCCATATTGGAAGGGGTAGATGCTATTGTCTTTACAGGAGGTATTGGAGAGAATGACACTATTACACGAGATTTGATTTTGGAGGGATTGCCTTTTGATATACCTAGTTTGGTAATTAAAACGGATGAAGAATTGGCTATTGCTTTGGAGTGTGAACGGATAGGGGTTATCAGTTATTAGGCAGACAAAATATCGCTACAATATACGGCTAATTTTTATAACTACTTGTGGAATGGTAAAAAAGGTACTATCAGAAGAGTTATAGATATTAATCCAAATGTAACCTTTGTCAACAATATTGAGTTAGAACAATTTAAATGTATTATTCCACGAAGTGTAAAAGGGGAAATCTCATAAAAGAGAGATTCATAGAAAATCTTTTTCTATAGTTTGAGGAGAAACCTCCTCAAATCAATTCAATCACACTTAATAATATCCTCAATCACACCAACAATACTTGGGTCTTCAAGCGTAGAGGTATCTTGGGTAATCTCTTCACCTTTTATAATACTTCTAAGGATTCGTCTCATAATCTTACCACTTCTTGTTTTTGGTAAATCAGGCACAAATGCCATACCGTCACAGAGAGCGATTGCACCTATATCATTTTTGATAATGGCGTTTATCTCTTTCATAGTCTCTAGGTCATCTGCAACCTCATCTTTTTGAGCGACAGGGGTTGATTTTAGAACGATATAGGCGAAGATTCCCTCTCCTTTTATCTCGTGAGGTTTTCCAACAACAGCTACGGCAGCGACATTTTCATGTTTTTTGATAGAAGCCTCAACCTCTGCTGTTCCCATTCTGTGACCACTTACATTGATGACATCATCGGTTCTTCCTGTAATTGTAATGTAACCATCCTCATCTATCATTGCACCATCACCTGTGAAATAGACAGCTTTTCCATCTTTTTTACAATCTCCAAAGTAAGACTTTTCAAATCTTTCAGGGTCATTCCAGATGGTTCTTATCATGCTTGGCCAAGGTTTTGTGATACACATAAATCCTTTCTCTCCAATTGGGGTTGGTGTGCCATTCTCTTCAATAATTTCGGCAACAATCCCTGGCAAGGCAAAGGTGGCACACGCAGGTTTGATAGGGGTCGCGGCTGGAAGTGGCGAAATCATGTGACCTCCTGTTTCGGTCTGCCAATAGGTATCGACAATTGAACAATTTGAGTTACCTACCTCTTCATAGTACCATTTCCATGCAGGTGGGTCGATTGGTTCGCCAACTGTTCCCAAAACTCTTAGTGAGCTTAGGTCATATTTACTTGGCTCATCTGCACCCATTTTGTGAAGCAATCTAATCGCTGTTGGTGCTGTGTAGAATTGGTTAATCTGATACTCTTCTACCATTTTCCAACATCTACCTGCATCAGGGAAAGTTGGTACACCCTCAAACATAACCGTGGTTGCACCCACAGCCAAAGGACCATAAACAATATAGGTATGCCCTGTAATCCAACCAATATCAGCCGTACACCAATAGGTATCGTTATCTTTTATATCAAATACCCACTCCATCGTCATTTGAGCCCACAAGATATACCCTGCTGTTGAGTGTTGAACCCCTTTTGGTTTTCCAGTTGAACCTGAAGTATAGAGTAAAAATAGTGGGTCTTCCGACTCCATAGGTTCAGCTTCACATCTTGGAGATTGAGATTTAATAAGCTCGCTATAGGCGTAGTCTCTTCCTCCTACCCACTCAATATCTTCGCCATTTCTCTCTACGATACAAACCTTTTCAACACACTCACAACCACTCTCTAACGCCTTATCAACCACAGGCTTTAACATATATGGTTTACCTTTTCTAAATGCACCATCAGCCGTTACCACCAATTTGGCTTGGGCATCTATAATTCTATCTCTTAATGCCTCTGCACTAAATCCACCAAATACAATAGAGTGAATAGCTCCAATTTTGGCACAAGCCAACATAACAACAGCAGACTCTGGAATCATTGGCATATAAATTACAACTCTGTCGCCTTTTTTAACACCAAACTCATTTTTAAACATATTTGCTGTTTTATTAACTTCATAGGCCAACTCTCGGTAAGTTAAAATCTGCTGATCTCCATTATCCCCCTCAAAGATAATCGCAGCCTTATTTTTTTTAGTAGCCAAGTGTCTATCAACACATTGATGCGCTACATTTAGCTCTCCACCACTAAACCACTTATAAAAAGGTACATTTGACTCATCTAAAACCTTATCGTAAGGCTTAAACCAATCAATTTTTTCATCAGCAAACTTTGCCCAAGTCCCCTCATAATCTTTGTCAAACTCCTCTACAAGAGCATGATAGGTTTCCATGTTTGGAATTGGAGAGTTTGAGAACTGTTCTAGATTTGGGTTAAATATCTGTTGTGTCATTTTTTTTCCTTATTAATTATTATTGGTAAAACCAATCAATCTTTTAAATTATAGAAGCTAGTTTATCATAAAAAAAGATAAATATGAATAGAAAATAGAGCTTTTTTCTAAATAGGACTATTTCACTCCTATTTGGTGGCAATTAAATATTTTTGCCATATTACATCTAATATTTAAGATAAAACAGGGTTATAATTATGGCAAAACAAGAGATAATTTTAGATACTGCTTAAAATCTTTTCTACTTCACTCTCAAACTTATATTTTATAGGAACAACCAGCGTACCATTTTTATCAATAGCCCCCCACAATCCACCAACAACAGAACTGTGTTCATCTTGGGGAAAACTTCTCTCTTTGTGGCAACCGTTTGATACAATAGCAAAACCATTTTTAAAAGATAGTGCATAGTCGTATTTGGCAGGGATGATGATGTTTAGGTTTGTATCTGTAAAGCCTATTTTATTGTTAGCTATGTAGCGTGCTAGCCCTTCGCTGTAGTAGTCTGTGCCGTTATCAAAAATATACATCTTTAGTGCCTTTCCCTCTCTTGTAACATTAAAAAATCCTACACCAGAGTAAATGGTATTGAGTTCGTATTGTGCCTCTGCTCCTTTTTGAAAACCGATATTTTTTATATGTTTCTCTTTTAGTGTGAGAGTATCTCCTATAAGTGTTCCACAATCTTTAAATGTCTCTATCTCTCCATACTCTTGGTTTGGCTTTGGATTGGTGTAGTAAGCACACTCAAAATTTTTATGTCTGTTTTGAATAAATTTCTGAATCTCATTATAATATCGCTCTTCTTGATCAATCGTATTGTTTCCTTTTTCATGGAAATATTTTGTATCAATAGCCAAAGGTTTAAACGCATCGGATAGATTTTGAGTATGTATTTCTGTGATGACTTTATCAGCACCAGCTCTGAGAAAAGCGTTTTTTTGGCTGTAATTTTAGGAACTCTACCAATAGAATTGTAAGTATCTTTTAAAAGTATCTTCATGGGAAAGAAAGGAAATTTTTCTTGAGCCACAGAGAGCATGGAATCAAATGGGGTTACAAGCACAAGTCGGTCAATTTTACGCTCGGATGCCAAGTAGGTTGCAACAGCAGTTCCTAGGCTTCTGCCTATAGTATTAATATGTTTATGCTCTTTTTTAATCTTATCGTAGATAACTAAGGCATCACTGTAAATTCCCTCTTCGGTTGGTTCGCCACTGCTTCCACCATAGCCACGATAGTTGACAAAATAGAGCGTCTGATTTGGAAAAGCTTTTTCAAAATTACTTACAGAGTAAGCAACATTTTCAGCATTGCCTCCAAAGTAGATAATGGCATTTTCTTTTTTGGGGTTTGCAACAAACGTTTTTATTTTTATTCCATTATTGTCAAAATAGACCTCTTGAAAGGACGTTTTTACAGGAGAAGTGGGAATATAAATGATGCTTCGTTGTTTAATATACAGCAACAGAGCAAGAAGAATATAGATGCTTAATACGATAAATATAATTTTTTTTAGAATGTTCATAAAGGTAGTCCCTTTTTTCTATTATAGCATATTCCTATTTTGGATTTAAGTTCTATACAGTAGAGTAAATGGTTTGAATATAGGGTGTCGAAAAAATCTATTTTCCTCTTTTTTTAGTTTCTAGTTTTTGGATACTATTTAAAATCTCTAATTCAAATCGGGGTCGAGTGTCAACTTTTTTGTGGAGTGAAACGGAATGAAAAAGTGGACACTTGAACCCAAACTTGATAGGCTTATCAGCACTGTAGCGTCCTGCAATACGGTTATAGCCCATCAATCCACCCAAGCGAAGAATTAGCACGGAAGGCTGATATTGTTGCAGTATTTTTTCGCCCTCCAACATCGTATTAACCGTTGTAATCTCTTGACTCATCTCTTCATGTATAGAGACTTTAGAGCTTGGTATACTATTTTTTTACTTTCTCGCGTTGAACAAACTCTAAAACGGTGGCGTTAATACAAAATCGTTGCTTTCCATTAGGGGCATCATTGAAAACATGACCCAAATGAGCTCCAGATTTTTTGGCAATAATCTCTACGCGTCTCATACCCAAAGAGTTGTCTACTTTCTCTATGGTTGAACCATCAACAGCTTTGAAAAAACTAAGCCATCCCGAACCCGAATTAAATCGCTCTTTGGTATCAAAAAGAATGTCTCCTGAAATTTTGTCTCTAAAGACTCCATCTCCTGTATGTTTAAATATTTCATACTGTTTACAAAATTGTCCATCGGTCTTTTGTTTAAAGGCGACATCGTATCCTTCACTCTCTTCTCCTAGTTTAAACGCACCAACCGTTTGGTAAAACTCTTTTTCATTCATATAGCCTGTGTAGGCATAAACCTCTTTTCCATCTTCTATAAAAATAAGAGTTGGTGTTCCCTCTATTTTTGTTTTTAGTGTAAAGCCCTTAAGTGCTTCTTCATGGACTGTTCTTAGAGGAATTGTTCCATTGTAGTGGTCAGTTATATTTTTCTTAAACTTCTCACAAAAAGCACAATGCTCTGCATCTACCACCACTATCTCTTTGCCACCCAGTGGAGAGATGGTTTTTTTGATATTTTGTTCTACCTGATCAAACATTACCCCTGTAGAGTGATTAGGGCAGTAACCATTTGGATTTTTTTTCAAATAATTTTGATGATAATCCTCGGCAGGATAAAATTTTTCCAAAGGTTTTATCTCGGTAGTGATTACTCCATAATTGGCTTTAGTCAATAAGGTTTGAAAAGCCTCTTTTGTTGATAACGCCACTTTTTTTTGAGCATCAGTGGTATAGTATAAGGCACTTCGATAGTTGTTTCCTCTATCATTACCTTGTCTGTTTCCCTCTGTTGGATTATGAAGTTCCCAAAAGGCTTTAACCAGTTGTGTAGTCGATATTTTACTATCATCATAAGTAACCTCTACAGCTTCTGTGTGGTTTACAACCGTTTTACTGTCGTTTTTATAGCTAAGAATTTTACCATAGGTTGGATTTTCATAGTTTCCACCTGCATAACCCGATCTTGCTTTAACAACACCATCAAGAGTGTCAAAGTATTTCTCGACACCCCAAAAACATCCTGCTCCAAAAACAATGGTTTGCGTTTTCGCATAGATAGAGAGGGTTAGTCCTAATAATAAAAATATTTTTTTCATAATTTTTATCCTTTTCTATAAAAATTTAAAAAGATAGTATCAGAAAATATAAATTTTACGGGAACATATGTTCCAATACTTTAATCAAAAAATTTTCTCAACAACCAATTTTGTTTCTCTTCTCCTGTACGAACATAGTGTAAATCATAAATATTTGAAGCAATAATCTCTATCTCTTCTCGGCTTTGACTGTCACAAGCAAAAAGAATTTGATCCCCTATCTCTAGGACTTCATTACAAGGAAGCAAAAATTCATCTCCATTACGCTTTAAAAAAAGAGGGAGAGCTTTGTGATAGTTCTTCCAATTCTCTAATGATTTTAAAAGTACATTTAATCCTATAGATTCATTCTCTTCTATAGCATTAGAAATCGCGAACGCTTTCTCTTTATTAATTATTAGATGTAAAAGCTGAGGATTACTTCCTAATTGAGCTTTCAAAAGATTAACCAACGAAGTTCCCCACTCTTCATCTTGATAAAGAATTCTCTTTAAAAAAGAGTGTTTTAACGGTTGAGAGAGTTGTAAAGAGGTTTTATTAATCAGAATTTTTTCTATCATAAAAAGCCAATTGGCACGGGTCGCTTCAAAAATACTAATCTCTTTCATCGTATTTTCTCGTGCGATTACATACAAATCAGAATTTAGTTTCTTAGCTGTAATAAATATAGAGATGTTATCTATATCATTTTGTGTTCCTGCAACTAAAACGGCTGCTGATTCTATTCCTGCTTTAAGTAAAATATCTTTATCATCAGCATTTGCTCGAATAAAAGTTTCATTTTTAATCATCTCTTTTGTGCCAATACCTTTTTCATCTATAATTACATAATCCATTCCATGTTTATCAAGCTTCTCTTTTATTAATTTTCCTAAACGTCCATATCCACAAATAATATAACGCCCTTGTGGTAAAAAACTTGCCTCATCAGCTAAATCTGAATTTTTATAAATCCAATTCTCCAATGTAAGTATATGTGGAGCAGTTAAAGCAATATCAAAACGTTTAGCAAAAATCTCAAAAGGATTTTCCACTTTTGCTATATCGGTATCAAGCAGAGAGGTAATCGTATCTCTAAGTGTTGCTTTTGTAATAACCGTAACTTTTGCATTTAGAAAACGGGTTAAAATGGTGATGCGTAAATTCTTATCTTCTTTATAAAAATGTGCCACAACAGCTTTACAGTAAGGAGACTGAACACCTGCATCTTTTAAAGTAGCTGTTAAAAGAGCATTTCCGACCATAACAGGAACACCCATTGAGGACTCTTCAAGTTGAAAAAGGTTCAGTCTATCAGCATCATGGTCGATTAAAACAACTTCCATTCCAGCAGAAGTTAGTCGTTTAATTACCTCAGCATGAACATAGTTGTAGCCCAAGATAACAATAAAATCTTTTTTTAACTTTCGTACTTGTTTCCTAAAACGCCCCTTTAATAGCTCACGTTTCAAAGTCTTATCCGAAATAATAGAGACCAATGCACCAATAGTATAGAACCAACCAATAACCGTTAAATAAATACAAATTACAACCCATAAGCGTTGAGGGTACGTAAAATCATACGGAGTCTCTCCAAAACCAATGGTTGATGCTGTATATGAGATAAAATAAAAGGCATCAAAAAAGGTTAGAGTATACTCTTTCTCTCCATCCCATCCAGGAATAAGAACCATTCCTAAAATAGCAATGGCATAGGTTACAATAATAACAATTAATGGAGTTCGTAAACGTTGGAGAATAATCCAAAAAGCATTATCTCTCATAAATTATCTTTTAGATTTTAATGTTTCGCCTATATAGAGAATAACCGAAGTAATATTGGCTAAAAATGCCCCTCCAGAGAAAGATATAATCGTTGCCATATGGCTACTTGTCATTCCAATAGTATACTCAACAACTGTCCATACAACAACAGCAATAATAAGCTGAATATCAGCAACCAATGACGTTGCTAAAAGTACTGAACCTATTTGAGTTTTATCTCCAATTTTAAGAGCCGTCGCAATTAAAGAGATAATTAAAGCAGCAAAGAGTTCATAGGTACTGTGCATTTCTGGGTTTCCCATATCTCCATAAAAAAAACCAAAATTAAGCGTCATTGCTAAGATAAAAAAAAAGCCTGATATTACTTTTTGTAAGTTCATTATTAAATCCTTTTTTTAAAAAATTATCGAATTATATCTGAAATACTACAAATGAATCAACTTTAAAGGATTCATATGTTTATTATCTTTAGTAACTTCAAACATTAAGCTCTTATCTACTTTTCCTATAATTGAACCTTTTGAGAGCTGTTTTCCAACATGAATACCTGGAGCTAAACGAGAAAGTTTGGCATAAATAGTATGAATACCTCGTGCATGTTCTACAATAACAACGCGACCCAGCATTCCACCAGAGTTTTCAGAAAAAACAATCTTTCCTTTTAAAATACTACGAACTTTTGAACCAACATAAGGAGCTTTTAAAGTAATGGATTTATTAAAAATCTTAAACTTATAGATAGGGTCAATGTATGAACCAAATTTTTTAATAAGCCTTGCACCTTTTAATGGAGAAATGGTTTTACCCCCACTATACTGTCCTGTAGAGCTTACAACTGAAGTACGTCTATTGCTTTGAACTTCAGAAGCTAAATCTTTACGATTTTTGGCTTCTAGCCGTTTAGCTTCTCGAATATCTTTTTGATCTTGTTTAATAATCTTAAGCTTAGCTAACTTTCGTTCTAAACTTCGTCTGCTTTTTTTAATGCGATTAAAACGTTTTTTATACAGTGCTTTATCACGAGCCAAACCAGCTATAAGCTTATCTTTTTTCTCTTTTTTACTTTTGTACTCTAAACGTTCGTTCTTAAAGCTAGTAATTACTACATTAAGTGAATCTTCTTTCTCTTTTAGAAAAGCTTGTTTTTTATTTAAAGTAGTAATTTCACTTTTTAAACTTTCTATGGCACTACTGTTTTTTTGAGCATATACCTCATACATCTCTTGCATCATTACTGAATTTTTTGTAGGTTGATGTATCTCTTCAAGAGCCAATGCCATAGAAAAATTCTTAGCAATCAAAGCTACAAACTTATCTTGTTTAGAAGTAATCGTTACATTAATTTTATTTAAATCTTTAGATAAGAGTTTCTCTTCTTTTTTTAAAGTAGTGTATTTTTGTTTATTATTTTTAATATTTTTTTCTAAAAAGAGTATTTTCTTTTCTAAATTTTTCTGCTCTTTTTTAGCAGTTAGTATTTTTTTTGCAATTTTAGAAAGTTGATTGTCCATCTTTTTATACTCTGTCTTTTTTAATTTTAACTCTTTGTTCTTTTGGCGAATTGTATTGTCTACCGAAGAGGAGAAAAGCAAAGAGAAAGAGAGCAAAAAACCAAGAATAAGTCTCATGTTACTCCTCCTTTACATTGATAACAACCAAAAAGACAGCAATAAGAACAACAACAATTGAAGCAAACAGTAAAATAAAAAAATCTGAAAATAAGAAAACATCCGAGACATGCTCTTTGAGTATCTCCATTTGTGTATCTGAAATCCACATTTTTTGAAGTGAAACAAACATTGCAGATGTTAAAATAGAAGAGATAACAGCATCTAGAACAGCCATATTAATAAGTACTTTAGAACGTAAAAAGAGTGAAGCTCCAAAAATCTCCATCACTTTCATACGTTGGGCATGCATAAAATTCCATACTTCCATCTGTTTTACAATTAAAAAGAATCCAATAATTGCCATAAAAAATATAAACGTTCCAAAAGAGAATTTAATAAAGGTAAAAAGTTCATATTGTGATTTATACGTTGAGTGGAACGTCTCAATGCGTTTAATACTTTTTGATTCTGATAAATTTTTCTGAACTTCCTCTAATGCTTTAATCCCTAAAAGATTATCAAGTTTTATCTCATAAAAATTTGGTATTGCCTTATTGACATTTTTACTCTTTTCTAAGTAGATATTTTTTAGAGCTTGAGGTTTTGGAAGTTCCTTTACTCCTAAAATATGCTTATCTAATGCCTTAAAATCATCAATACTCATCTCATCTTTTGCAACAATCATAATACTATAATCTGAAGAGAGACTTTTTTCATAGGTATCTGTCGTACGGTCAAAAACAATAAAAAACTCTAAACCAAGTAAAATTGCTACCAGTGGGAAAATCAGAGATATGTGTCTTTTAATGAACTTCATAGACGCTCCCTCTCTCATCAATCGTAAAATGTCTGTAGGCAATATTGAACACCATTGGTATTTTATGCGTTACCACAACCACGGTAGTGTCTAACTGTTGACACGCATTTTCCATTAAATCCCAAATAACATTAGAGGAGTACTCATCTAGGTTACCTGTAGGTTCATCTGCCAAGATTAAAAAAGGATTTTTTGCCAATGCTCGTGCTACCCCTACTCGTTGTTGCTCTCCACCAGAAAGCTCCATTGGGTATTTGTCCTCTTTTCCACTTAGTTTTACATGATGTAAAAGTCGTCGTGCTTGTGTAGATTGAACTTCTGTTGAATATCCCGAAATCCATAGTGGCAAAACCACATTTTTTTCAACTGTCCACTCATTAATAAGTTTATAATCCTGAAAAACAATCCCCAAATGGGTTCGTAGCTCTTGAAGTTTAGACTTTTTAATATCAATCATGTCCAATCCACCAATAACCAAAGAGCCTTCTTTGGGTTGTAAATTTCCATAAAATGATTTTAAAAGTGTTGATTTTCCACTACCACTAGGGCCCGTTATAAAAACAAAATCCCCTTTTTTTATTATAAACGTTGCATCTTTTATAACCTCTTCTTCTAGTCCATAAGAGAGGCTAAGGTTCTTTGCTGTAATCACATTAGACATCTAAATACTCCATAATCTTAAGATGCGTTTTGTAGTTTGTTAAAGTTTTAACAGGATTAGAATGAAAATAATACGTCCATTCTTCATCCATATAGATAAACTTATGCTCGGGTCTATCAAAACTACCAAACGCCAACTTAATTAAAATCGCTTCCTCTTTAATCTTAAATATTCTCTCAAAATGTATAAAAGAGTCTTCAAAAATCAGAGGTTTGGATGTTATTTTATCTAAAAGTTCTTGTTTATAACAGAGAGTGTTAAAAGAGAAGTCAAAATCTAATAGTCGTTCTTTAGATTTTTTTAAAGATTTTACATAGACATCGTAAATATCTTTCTCTTGTTTTAACCATCGTGCCTCGTACTTACTCGTTACTTCCAGTGCTTCATTTTTTCGTACTTCAACTGCTGTTTTAGAGACTTTATCCCCCAAGAAGGTATCTAAAGCGTACCAAAAATATTTATAACTGTCTGTTCGTAGTTCTAGCCGACCCTCTTTTTTTAGAACACGCATGGACTCATTTAAAAAAGAGGTCGAGATAACTCGTCTTTGTGGCTTCTTGTCCCATGGAACAGGAAAATGAACAAATATTTCAGAACATAAATTAGAGGGAATCATCTCTAATAATAGACGTGCATCATAGTTTACAACCCAAATATTTTCCAAATCCAAAAGCTCAATTTGTTTTAAAACTTGCATTGCAGAGGGCGTATGAATTTCTATACCAATAAACAGTCTGTCTGGATTTTTTTGAGCTTGATAGAGCAAGTGTTTACCCGAACCAAAGCCTACCTCGATAGAGACCGATTCAAAAGAGAACTCTATATTTGAAAAATCCTCTATATTTTTTTCATATCTACTTGAGGCTAAAACTTTAGTAGGATGCACAGCAATATTTGACTGTGTAACTTCTAATTCACAAGCATTAGAGACATCAGCAATAGCTTGTTTTACTAAATTTACGTTTAGTGGTCGAGTGACTTTATCATATTTTAGCAACCAAAAGTTTTCAAATTTAGCTGTTTTTGGCTTTTTTAAGTGTAGTAAAAATGATTCATCTTCACGGTGTACAGCAATGAGTTCATCATCACTGTGGGTGTCATTTGCAATAAAAAGAATTTCTGTTTCAGAATATTTTCCTTTTTTTAGCACAGAGGTCTCAAACGGTTTAACAGTTATATGTGGCATTCAATCCCTTATCTTGCTAAAATAGTAACGACAGTACTTGGTTTTGAGATACTATCATCAAATCCAACAGCAATGATTCTATAGGCATACGAGTTTCCTGGAGCAACATAGGTATCTATAAATTCAGACATCATTCTGTGCTTTACAGAATCAACCCATTTCCATTGTTGACCATTTATACTTCGCTCTATTTTATACATTTTCACACGTTTATCAGAGTGTGGTCTCCAAATCAGCTTAATTGCTGTAGGTGCTTTTTGAAACGCTTGAAAAAAGGTTACGGAATCAAACGGAGGCAATGTTTTTACATCTATTACCTGCCCATGTGCCGACTCAAAGCCACCTTTTATTGTTGTAAACGTGTAGGTATATTGACCATTTTGGTGCAATCCTGTATCTACATAATGCGATGAAAAACGATTCGTAACCGTACCTATTTTTACTAACTGCTTCGTTTTACTATAGGTTGTACCATCGCCCTCTGTTCGATAAATATTTACTCCATCAAGCCCTTTATTGGCAAGAGATTGCCACTCAAACGCAACAGAAGTACTTCCTCCAATGGCTTTTACATTATTTATTTTAGGTAAATTTAAATCCAATTGATGACCTGTAAGAGCTACAGGATTACATCCGTTCAGTAATAGTGCTGAAATAAGTGTCAATGGTACTAGGGTTAATTTTTTCATTAACGTCTCCTTGATTAAACTTTTTATTAATAAACTCTTGCATATCAGCAAAGAGTGGTGCAACGAACTCCATTCGTCTATTGGTAGTGGGATGAAACATATACAGTTTATATGCGTGTAAAAATACTCTATCTATTGTATCTTTTTTGCTCTTAAATCCATATAAACTGTCTCCAAGAATATGCCTACCCAAGCTCTCTAAATGTACGCGTATTTGATGGGTTCTACCTGTAAAAAGCTTTACAGCAATAAGCTCTAAATTTTTTTGAGAATTATGTAAACTTCCTGTCTCTACCAATTTACAAAAAGCCGATTTTGCCTCTTTTCCTCGTGGGGAAACATCCATTTTTAGGCGATTGTTGGGGTTTCTACCAATTGGTTTTTCTACAATACCATTGGACTTTAAAGGGCAATCAATAATCGCTAAATAGTACCTTCCCATACTTTTATCTTGTAGCTGTTCACTTAGTTTTTGATGAGCTTCATTGGTCTTAGCAATAACCAACGCCCCTGTTGTATCTTTATCAATTCTATGAACAATTCCATGACGCTCTTCGCCTGAAATGGTTGATAGAGAGATACCTTTATGAATCAACCAATCCACTAATGTTGCCTCTTTTACAGAGGGAGCAGGATGCACCACAAGCCCAGAGGGTTTATTTACTACCATCATAACCTCATCTTCATAAAGAATCTCTACATCAAAATCAATAGTCACAGCCTCTTTGGGAACAACCTCTTTAAAGATATACGATATAGATTCTCCTGCCAGAAGTTTTTTACCTGTTTTAACAACTATTTTACCATTAACTTTGACCAAACCCTCTTTTATAAGTTGTTCAACTTGGTTACGACTCTGATTCAACTCTTGAGTTAATACTTTATCCAATCGCCCCATTTTGGTAACCTCAAATTTTTTCCAATCCATTTTACTCTTTTTATCTACAAATTTTTTATACAATTATATCTAAATCAATTATTGATTAAAAACTTAGTTTAGATATAATTATTTAAACTAACTAGGATTACAGATGAAAACTCTACTATTTTTACTGGCTCTTAACCCTCTTTTACTGATTGCAAAAACGGTTAAACCAAAAGTTATGCATGCAATTGATAGAAATAATAATAGACAGCACGACAGATACTATTCACGTAGTTCTAATCATCGAGATACCCAAGATGAGGTACTCTCTTCAAGTGTTGAAGCTACGGGCGAAATAAGTGTAACCATTACCCTTCAAATCTCTACAGAAGCACTTTCAGAAGTTACCTCCGAAGGTGGGCATCACAGCAGTGCACGTTTAAGCTATTTGGACAATAACCGAATTCAAATTACAGAAGATATTGCAAAAGGAGAAGGAGAGTACCTAGAGACCCTATTAAGCATGATGAATCTGAATCAAGATAAAGAGAGTCTAAAAAGAATACAAAATAATTTTGATGAATTAATCTATCTAAGTCATAATGATTTTTTAAATAAATTAGAAGATTTAGCATAGTTATTTTTTAAAAATAACTCCAAAATTCAACATAAGACGATAAGAGATACTAAAGTTATTACTCTCTCTCCATAAGATAGATGGTGCAACTTGATAATAGAGCCATTTTTTATAGAAAACATGATGATAGAGTGTATGTATATGATAATAGGCTACATCATAGTTTTTAAAATTTACTAAATCACTTCTAATTCCCATGCCTACACTAAGTTGTTTTTTATCGTTAAGTTGTTTAATTAATGACAAATTATGATATGCAATTTCATAGCTATCCTTATTTGAATAACTTAATTGATTTTGAAGAATCGCATAAACAGAACTGTCAAATGTATAAAGGTTGTTAAACTCTAAAATATCTTCTATTTCCCCATCACTGTAATAACGAAGACGATTATAAAATGCACTTTTAAATATTTTATCTTTAAAAACATCGTAACGAGAACGTAAATTTAGATAAGGAACTAAATGTCCTTGACGTACACGAAGACCTACGCCTAACGCTAAATTAAACTTTTTTTTAACAAGTTTTAAATACTCTAAACGCAAATAGTAACTCTTATCTCTTAATTTCTCATTATTTAACGTCGTTCTATCATAGAAGCTATTATTATTGTTGTCATCTTCAAAAATAATACGTAAGTTCTTTTGAATTTTAGGTAGGTTCAAACGTAAACGTAAACGTACATCTTTCTCAAACTTTTGATTGGCTTCCATTGCAATAGAAGTAGAAAACTTTGCATGTGTTCTACTTCTAAGGCTACTTAAATTGTCCTCTATAAAATAGTCATCAATACTGTTACTTGTATTAACCAATATATCACACAACTCATCATGGTACTCTTCAAGTATCTCCATACTACTTTGAGCATGAGCCTTAAAAAACAGAATAAATAGTATAAAAACTTTTGTAAATTTCATACAATTATTATAGTATATTAATTAAATTTTTGCTGCTTGAACATGCATCCAATCAAAATTTCTCTCTCTTCCAAGGCTAACCCAGCCCTCTTCTTCCCAAAACTCCCACCATTTTTCATACACTGGCTCTGCAAACTTTGCTCTGTCTCTTCCCCATTTTAATTTGTTTTGTGCAGGGTTATAATCAATAGCAATTGCCCAAGCATGCGTAGACCAACGACTTCCACCTCTAATTCTTCGTTTATTATAACATCCTCCAAAAAGGTTAAGACCCAATTTATTAATCTGCTCTTCGCCATAATGGTTAAGAACTTTCGTCAATACTCGCACAAGACTGTCGGCTACTTTTTTATGACAGTAGAGATAATCAAGTTTTTTGCGTTTATTCCAAGCTACTATATGCATATACGGTAGTTTAACTTTTACTTGATTTGTACCAACTGCTCCATAAAATTCTGTTAATGCTGATTCTGCTTGCTTTGGCCAATGGTTAGGATTGGTATTAATTGGTTTTCTATCTCGCCATAGAGATGGTTTTTCATTGTATTTTAAGAGATGAACCAATGAGTCATAAGCATGTTCAGTCGATGGCCCCCAATACGCATCTATCACACCTGCATCAAATCCATTTTCATGAGCAACAAGCTGTATGTATGCTGTTATCTTTCGTGTTCTTGGTAATGCAGTCCAATTCGAAGGTAATTTATCTCCTCGTCCTAGTAATGCTTCATCTAAATATAAATCTGTTGCATCATTAAATGTTCCATCTATTTGAACAAGAGGGAACCCTTCTTTTTTTAATAAAGACTGTACGGTTCTAATAATTGATTTTTTCATAAACTTATCCCCTTTTACTGAATAATATTTCATTTTTTTCTATATAAACGTATTGTTATACTTTCATTATAAAAGGGATTAACTATTAAAATACTTATAAAGAAAGAAGCTTATATGAGAATTCTATTTTTTAAAGAAAAATAAGAGATAAATAAAAAATTTTATATAAAATAAAATAGTAAAACATAGATATAAATAGAGAATAGAAAAAAATGTTAGGATTTAAAAAGTAAATTTGAAAGAAGTTCCACATGGCGGACAGTGAGAGATTCGAACTCTCGGTACAGTTACCCGTACGCATCCTTAGCAGGGATGTGGTTTCAGCCAACTCACCCAACTGTCCAATTGTTTGTGGAGTGAGATTATAGGGTAAACAAGCTTAAAAAAATATAAAACAGCACTCTTTTTAAAAAATATCTTTTAAAAAGAGTACAAGCTAAATATAGAGATTACAGAATATACCGAGTGGTATCTTCATCATCAACAAGTTTCTCTAGTTTCTCTTCAATAAGAGCTTCATTTACAACAACTTTTTGACCTTTGAACTCATCAGCATTAAACGAGATATCTTCTACTATTTTTTCCATAATCGTATGCAAACGTCTAGCACCAATATCTTCTGTTTTTTCATTTGCTACAGCTGAATATTTTGCAATCGAACGCAGAGCAGTCTCTTCAAATGAGAGTTCAACTTCTTCTACTCCAAGCAGTGCTTCATACTGTTTTATGAGTGAGTTTTGAGGCTCTGTTAAAATTCTATAGAGTGCTTCAGCATCCAAACTGTCCAATTCAACTCTTAGAGGAAAACGTCCTTGAAGTTCGGGGATTAAATCACTTGGTTTACTTAAATGAAATGCTCCTGCTGAGATAAATAGAATATGGTCTGTTTTGACCATACCAATTTTAGTCTGAACGTTTGAACCTTCTACAATAGGAAGTAAATCTCGTTGAACCCCTTCTTTACTTGGGTCTTGACGTGAAGAGGAGTTGGCAGGAACAGCAATTTTATCAATCTCATCAATAAATACAATTCCACCCTCTTCTATCTTTTTAAGAGCCAAATCTTTTATCTTCTCTTCATCTACAAGCTCTGCACTTGCCTCTTGTGCCAAGATGGATTTTGCCTGTTTAACCGTGACCTCTTTTTTTCTATCTTTTCTATTAAGTCCACCAATTACTTTGATGATTGACTCTTGAACATTTGCCATTTCAGGGGGCATATTTCCCCCACCCATGACATCAATGCTTGGAGCAGGCATATCCACTTCAATCATTAAATGGTCTAAATCTCCCTTTTCAAATCTCTTTTGCATTTTAGCAAATGATGTTTCATAATCAGCCTGTTTCTGCTCGCTTGCTCCCATAGGAAGAGGAGGAAGAAGTTTCTCAATAATTTTATTTTCAATATACGCTTCAATCTTCTCTTGATTTAGCTCATTGTGGTCTTCTCTGACCAACTGCAAAGCATTGGCTGCTAAATCACGAATCATTGACTCTACATCACGACCTACAAAACCTACCTCTGTAAATTTACTTGCCTCTACTTTTACAAAAGGCAAACGCATCATGGTAGATAATCTTCGTGCGATTTCTGTTTTACCTACCCCTGTGCTACCTATCATTAAAATATTTTTAGGCATCACATCTTTTTGCATTTCAGCATCTAATTGCAAACGTCTGTAACGGTTACGCAGTGCTACAGCAATCGTTTTTTTAGCGTTACCTTGACCAATAACGTACTTATCTAAAAAAGAGACAATCTCTTTTGGTGTCAAATTTGTTGGAATAAGGTTACTCAATTAAAGCTCCAATAGTTTTATATTTGTGTTGGTATAGATACAGAGTTCCCCTGCAATAGTTAAACTCTCTTTTACTAAATCTCTTGCTGACATATCAGCATGTTTATCCAATGCTCTAGCTGCCGAAATTGCATAGTTTCCACCAGAACCAATAGATGCTATTTTCCCATCTTCAGGCTCTACAACGTCTCCTGTTCCTGTCAAAATAAAAATATGCTCTTTATTTAACACCAACATCATCGCTTCAAGTTGACGCAGATGTTTATCTTTTCGCCACATCTTAGAGAATTCAATAACCGATTTTAATAAATCGCCTTTTTTCTCGTTTAGAATCGTTTCAAACATATCAAAAAGGTTAAATGCATCAGCAGTGCTTCCTGCAAACCCTGCTAAAATTTCACCCTTATACAAGGAGCGAATCTTTGTAGCATTTCCTTTTAGAACAGTATTTCCAAAACTTACCTGTCCATCCCCACCAATAACTGCATTATCCTTGCCTTTATAGGCAAGTATTGTTGTTGCATGAAACACTCTACTCTTCTCCTACAATCTCAACGGTTACGGTAGCATGAATTCCATGTCCAAGCTTAATATCTACTTTGTGTTCGCCCACCGTTTTTAATGCTCTTTTTAACTCAATTATTTTTTTATCAATTTCAATATTAAGTTGTTCTTTAATTGCTTTAGAAATATCATCTTTACCTACAGAACCTTGAATTCCAGCAGGAGCTAACTTTTTAGTAATTACTATTTTATTCTCTTCCAATTCAATTTTTTCTTTTCCTAAACGAGCCAAAGTATCTGCTAAATCCTTAGCCATCTTCGCTTGCTCTGCTTTCCAATTTTCTACCACAGAAGGTGTTGCTAATTTAGCCATACCTTTTCCTATTAAGAAGTTTTGACCGTAACCATCTTTTACCTCTTTAATCTCGCCCTTTTTCCCTAAACTTTTAACATCTTTTATTAATAAAACTTTCATCAGTAAATCCTTATAATCATTTATATTGTTTTATAAGCCATAATTTTAGCAAGTTTTTTTTAGAGATGAGTTATAATTTAACTTATTATTTTTTTAAAAAAACATAAACTGTTATTTATAATTAATAATCATTACTATATAATGGAATTCATGAAAAATTTTATATATTACATATCGCAAAAAATATACCCACCAAATGTAGAGTCAAAGGTTACAAAAGAGTTGTATGCTTTTACACCCAAGACCCTTATCTCTACCCTTGTATTGTCTTCTATCTTTTTCTATATATTTGCGTCTTCCGTTCAAAACATGTACCTCTTAAGTTCTTGGTTTATAGCTATTATCCTCTTGATGGCAAGTAGATTTTACGATTACATCCAATTTAAAAAATCTCATAAAAAAAACTATCTAAAATGGTACAACCTTTTCAAAACAAAAGCCTCTCTAAACGCGATATTATGGGGAAGTACCTCTATTTTATTTTTTCCCTATCTTGCAGAAAACTATCAACTGATTATGATACTTTTTTTATCTGGACTAGCAGGAGGAGTAACAGGATTTATATTTGATTTTAAAATATCATCTATTTTTATCAGCTTCTTACTTGTTCCTCTTTTTATTATACTCTCCTTTTCAAGCTTCTCCTATGCATGGATGATACAAATCATACTTTTACTTTTTTATATCCTACTACTCTTTGCCAATAAACATCTAAATCAACTCTTCTATGAAACCTACACCAATCAAGAACTCTATAAAAATGCTCAAGAAGAGCTACAAAAAAAAGAACAAAAACTAAGTTCACTTCTTGAACAGGCACCTGTTGGTATCTTCTATTACAACAAAAATTTAAAAATTTTTAAACACAATACGCTCTTTTATAAACTTTTTGGTTTAGGAAAAAACTTAAACGGTTTTAATTTAAATGAGTTAAAAGATAAAAAAACCGTCTCTTTAATGAAAAATATTTTAAACGATAACTCTTCAGAAAATGAGATAGGTTCATACAATCTCTCTTTTCAAGACCGAAAGATGTGGCTAGAGCTTACCTGTTCAGCTCTGTTGGATGAAAATAAAAATATTATTGGAGGTATTGGAATACTCGAAGATAAAACCATTGAACACCAAGCCTATGAAAAAATAACCTACATCTCTCTACACGATAGTTTAACAGGCTTACCCAACAGAAGAAGCTATAAAAGTTATATGGAGAATCTTTTATTACAACCCAAACATCAGTCCCTCTACTCCATTCTATTTTACATGGATTTAAACCACTTTAAACAAATAAACGATACGTTTGGACACAGTGTGGGGGACAAACTTCTTCTTGAAGTGGCACAAAGACTTCAATCACTTAATATAGAAAAGAAGTATCTTTCACGAATCGGTGGAGATGAGTTTATTCTTTTAATTCCTTTTTCAGAAGGAAATCCCTCTGTCTGCCGAGAAAAAGCACATCGTATTGCCTTGGAGATAAAAGAGATATTTACACCTGCTTTTGAAATAGAAGAGCTAGACTTATTTATGACCAGCAGTATTGGTATTGTTCTGATTGAACCAAAAAGCAATAACACCGAACAGATTATACGTCAAGCAGACATGGCGATGTATCAAACCAAACGAGAGGGTCTGAATAATATTCGTTTTTATGACCATAGCTTAGATATTAAACAACGAGAACTTACCAATTTACAACATGATTTAAAATCTGCAATCAATAAGAATCAACTTGAACTCTATTATCAACCTATTGTCGATATACAAAATGATAAACTCAATGCCATTGAAGCCCTATTACGTTGGAATCATCCAACAAAAGGTCTGATTATGCCCGATATGTTTATTCCTATGGCAACAGAATCTGGGCTAATTACCAAAGTTGGTTGGTGGGTAGCAAAAGAGGTCTGTAGACAGCTTGCTATTTGGCAAGCACAAAAACTTAATAATTTTGAATACCTCTCTATCAATATTAATGCTCGACAACTCAATGAAATTCACTTTGTTTCACAATTAGACACCTGTATTCGACAAGGAGAGATACCTCCTTCACTCTTAAAATTGGAGTTAACAGAAACCACCCTTTTAGACAACTATTCCAATACTCAAGACATTATTAAAAAACTTCGAGAAAAAGGGATAGAGTGTAGTATTGATGATTTTGGTACGGGGTATTCTTCTTTATCGTATCTTAAAAAATTTGCATTTAAAGTCCTAAAAATCGACAAAATATTTATAAAAGACATGCTCAGTAATATTGATAGCCAAGAGTTAGTCAAAAGTATTGTTGCTATTGGAAAGCAATTTAATTACAAGGTTATTATAGAAGGGGTAGAGACAGAGGAACAGAAACAGAAACTAATAGAGCTTGATAAAAATGTATTTTATCAAGGATTTTTACTCTCTAAAGCCATTCCTGCAAAAGAGTTTGAAAAGAGATTTTTAAAATCATAATTTGGAACTTGTAGGGACATCTCCTTGTGGGTGTCCACAAATGACCAAATATGTGAATACCCATAAAGGGTATCCCTACATTAATCACACATAGAATACGCAACGCCTTCACGAACACCATCATCTATAACCATTGACTCTTTAAAAGAAGAGATAGTATAAATCTCATCATAAATTAAAATACCCGATGCAATCAAATCGTCACGACCAACACCTACCGTTTTAACTCTCTCTTTTGGACTCATTTGAATAAGTTTACCCAACTGTTCTACTAAATCTTTTTGAGTTAAAAGCGTTCCATGAATTTTTTGTGCATCATACGTTTCATAATCCATACCATGTTTCATGGAAGCAATAGTAGTTGGTGTTCCTGCTGTAGCAATAAACATCTCTAGCTCTCCATGTTCAGAGACCACTTGATTGTAATAGGCTCTCATAGGGTTCATCAATTCAGGAATGGCTTTAGAAATTTCTGCTAATCCTTTAAAACGTTGGGTTACGGTCACAATACCAACAGGAAAGCTTTTAGAAAAACTTTTCTCTTCTCCATAGTGAAATAGAAGTTCGGTTGAACCACCACCAATGTCTACTAACATAAAGCTTTTTGGCTCTTTTCCCAAAAGTTTTAATCGTGTTTGAGTAGCAGACAGAGCATATTTAGCTTCTGCAACACCATCAATCACTTCAAACGCTATGCCTGTTTGCTCTTTTATTTTGGCTAAAACCTCATCTCCATTGCTAGCTTGTCGAATAGCTTCAGTTGTCACTGCTTTTATTGCAAGATTTGAAAAGTTTAGCTTCTCTTTTGCTTCATTTAATGCAGAAACTACTCTTTCTAAAGACTCTTCACTAATTTTTCCTGTTGTGGCTAAATTATCAGCTGTTTTAACTGTTTTATGAAATTCTCCTAAAACCTCTTTTGTTTCACAATTCATCTTTAAAACTCTTAGGCTATTTGAACCTAAATCTATGGCTATTATACTTTTCATTCTTCTCCCTTTTTATAACATGTTTTTTTGTTCGGTGTTACCGAACCTACTTTAACTCTTCTAGAAGATATTTCCCTGTATACGAACCTGTCTCTTCATGATTTTTAGCCACCTCTTCAGGTGTACCTGTAGCAATAATAAACCCACCTTTATTTCCACCTTCTGGACCCATATCTATAATGTAGTCTGCATTTTTAATCATGTCTAAATTATGCTCGATTACCACTACAGAATTTCCCAAATCTACCAAATGGTGCAGTACTCCTGTCAATCTATCCACATCAGCAAAGTGTAGCCCTGTGGTTGGTTCATCTAAAATATAAAGTGTTTTACCTGTATCTTTACGTGAAAGTTCTTTACTAAGTTTAATCCGTTGAGCCTCTCCACCTGAAAGGGTGGTAGCATTTTGCCCAAGGGTAATATAATCAAGCCCTACAGCAATCAATGTTTTAAGTTTAATAGCAATAGACGGTACGGCTTTAAAAAACTCCATCGCTTCAGTAACCGACATTGCCAATACGTCAGCTATGGATTTGCCTTTGTACATTACCTCTAACGTTTGTGCATTATAACGTGTACCATGACAAGTATCACACTCTACTAAAACATCGGGTAAAAAGTGCATCTCTATTTTTATTTGTCCATCTCCTGTACAGTTTTCACAACGCCCACCTTTGACATTGAACGAGAAACGTCCTATTTTATAACCACGAAGCTCTGCCTCTTTGGTTTTAGCAAAAAGTTTACGAATTTCATCCATTACTCCTGTATAGGTTGCAGGATTTGAACGTGGAGTTCGCCCGATTGGACTTTGGTCTAGTGAAATAACTTTATCAACTTGATCCAAACCTAAAATTTCAACACCATCAACTTTATTTACTTTTCGTGCATGGTTCAGAACCTCTCTAGCCACAGGCAAAAGCGTTTGTAAAATCAAAGAACTCTTGCCACTTCCACTAACCCCTGTAATACAGACAAAGTTTTTTAACGGAATCTTAGCTGAAATATTTTCTATATTGTTCAGCGTTACATTATTAATCTCTATCCAACTCTCTTGGGGTTTATCGTGTGGGTAATAAATCTCTTTTTCTCCAAACAGATACTGTGCTGTTAATGTTTTAGCTTTCATCATCTTTGTACCTGTTCCAGCAAAAACAACCTCTCCACCATACTTACCTGCTCCTGGACCAATATCAATGACATAATCAGCCGACATAATGGTCTCTTTGTCATGCTCCACCACAATAACAGAGTTTCCTTTCTCTTGCAGTGAACGTAAGGTTCGTATCAGCTTCATGGTATCGCGTTCATGAAGTCCAATACTTGGTTCATCCAACACATACATCACGCCTGTAAGCCCCGAACCAATCTGAGAAGCGATACGAATACGTTGAGCCTCTCCACCCGAAATCGTTCGTGCATCACGACTTAACGTTAAATAGGTAAGCCCTACATCATATAAGAAAAAAAGTCGCTCTTGAATCTCTTTTAAAACTGATTCAGCAATGAGTTTTTGCTGTTCTGAAAAGTGTTCAAAATTCTTTTCATCTTTAAAGTACTCATAGGTTTTTTCAATCGGCATATCAATAATATCAGCAATATTTTTACCCTCAACTTTAACAGCCAAAGAGCGAGGACGCAGACGATGACCATCACATCGATCACACTCTTTTTCCGTCATGTATTCACTCATATCTTTCTCATCCGAGAACATATCATGAGCAAATTTAACGACCCCTGGCCATTCTCGTGTCAGTTCATGGCGTTTCCATATAAATTTAACTTGATTTCCTCCACCATAAAGAATAGACTTCTTTTGATACTCTTCTAAAGAGCCATACTCAACCGTAGTAGAAATATCATTTTGTTCACAATAAGCATTTAAGAACTTAGTGTAGTAACTTTTATTAAAACCATACATGATTCGTACTGCACCATTTTCAATACTCAATGCAGAGTCTATCACTTTTTTAAGGTCAATAACGTAGCGAATCCCCAAACCATCACAAGTAGGACACGCCCCTTTTGGCGAGTTAAAAGAGAAACTTACAGGTTCTAAAGGCTCAAAACTAAGCTTACAGTCAAAACATGCCAAGTGTTCAGAGTAGTGAATGTGTTGTCGGTCAAGCTCTGGAAAGGCTTCATGATTTAAGACTTCAAGTTCCACTTCTCCATAGGCTTCTTTAAGTGCTTTTTCGACATCTTGCCCTATTCTATCACGGCTCTCTTCTTTGATAACCACTCTATCAATAACCACTTTTATGGTATGCTTTTTGGTTTTACTGAGTTCTATCTCTTCATCAAGACGTACCATAACTCCATCAATCATCGCTCGAACATACCCCTTATGACGAAGCGATTCAAGCATATCAGCAAATGTACCTTTTTTCTCTTTGACCAAAGGGGCTAAAATAACCAGTTTAGCACCATCGGGGAGTTTTAGAACCTCTTCAATAATATCCGAAGCCGACATAGAAGAGATGGGTTTACCACACTCATGACAGTGCTGTTTCCCTACCCGTGCAAAGAGCAGACGCAGATAATCATAAATTTCCGTAATTGTTCCCACCGTTGAACGTGGATTTTTTGAAGTTGTCTTTTGGTCAATCGCAATAGCAGGGGTTAATCCCTCTATTTTATCGACTTCTGGTTTTCCAACACGACCTAAAAACTGTCGTGCATACGAAGAGAGTGATTCGATATAACGCCGTTGCCCCTCTGCATAAAGCGTGGAAAATGCCAATGTTGACTTTCCACTTCCACTAATTCCTGTAATAACAACCAGTTGATTTTTGGGAATGGTTACGTTTATATTTTTTAAATTATTTTCTTTAGCCCCAAAGACTTCTATTTTTTGATTTTTCATATAATATTTATTATCCTAAGAACATTTTTTTGATTAAAATTAAAAGTGCAACACCATACATGATGAGCAGATAGAGTTTATGTTTTGAAGAGCTTACGTGGTCTTTTAACCATATCCCTCCATAGACACCAAGCAGTGAAGCAACTGCGACAAAGAGACCTTTCTCTAAATTAACATGACCAACAGAAAGATGAGACAGCAAGCCTGCAACAGAAGAGAACGCTACAAAGAAAAGCCCTGCCGAAACTGCCTTCTTGATAGGATAGTGTAAAAATCCTACAAGAATAGGTGTCAAAAGAATAGACCCTCCAACCCCCAACGAGATAGCAAACACACCAATTATTCCACCAACAGCAAAAAGAACCACAGGGTTGAGTGTTTTAACTGTTCCATCATCTTTTAGTTTTGATGCAAACAGACGATAAAGAGCAAAGATAAGTAGACTCATAAAGAGATATTCTAAGAAAGTTGCCGAGACCAATATAGAGACATACGCCCCAATAAAGCCCCCAAAGAAACCACCAATACCAACCCAAAT
>Ga0256826_1000364_pt1 | contig 27245 bp, 36 predicted proteins | sample CV79metaG_FD_185975 | JGI IMG/M metagenome (GOLD analysis project Ga0256826, IMG submission 185975) | Hydrothermal vent microbial communities from East Pacific Rise, Pacific Ocean - CV79 | ecosystem: Environmental > Aquatic > Marine > Hydrothermal vents | place: Pacific Ocean: East Pacific Rise...
ATCCTTCTAATCTTAGCACTCTGCTAAAAGAGCCTCTTAAATATCCACTCGACCAGAGAGAAAATTTCCGCTCTTTACTTAATAGTGCTAAGTTTTACCTTTTCTCAGAGTTAGATGCCCAAGAGATTATAAAAGAAGCGGTACCTGATAATTTCTTCTATACATTTAGGTTACCTAGTGTAAATAGTCGAAACTATCTTTTTCATAGTTACACTTTAAGTGTTACACCCTACAGTGATATAGAGGAGTGTAAAGCATTTAAAACTATTTTAACGGCCAGTGTGTATGATGATTACACATACCTTTTTGATGGGAGAGTTCCTCTCGTAGTTATGAATGAAACCCAACCAGATACACTCTATCTAGAAGAGATGTCTTTAGAAAATAGAGTTGTAAGTGGTTTTTACAATATAAATATTGTAACTATTGAGCATGAAGGAATTGGTGGACATAATGAGCAGATTTTAGCAGATTTTCAAATAAGCACTTATAACTGGATAGGTGAAAACAACACTATATGTCAAGGAAGTGCTAAAGTTACACCTAGGTAGTTGCTAAATTTTACCGTTTCCATAATTACGAAAAAGATAGTCTGTGGCAGTTTTTTCATCTTGTTTTGAGATTGGAGCCTTGTAAACATCTCTCATTTTTAAAACTATTTTATGCCAAAATTCGCGAGACTGTTTTCCTTGGTTTGTGACATAACCAAAGGAGTGACACCACTGGCAATTTCTCTGCATAACTCCAAAGTCTTTGTCTATAACTACTCCAAAAGATATATGGGGAAGTTGTACTTTTTTTGTGTATTGGGCGTTTAGGCTACTTAGGCTTATAAGTAAAATTAGGGCTATTTTTTTCATAAATTATACTACTTCGATAGTTACACTATCTATTCCATTATATTTGTATCCGCCATGGTTCCATAAAATCTCTTTTGCAAAAGGTTGCTCTTCGCCTAGTCTATTTATAGCTTTTGCCATAAGAGTAAGAGAGCCTTTTTGTGTAGGTTTAAAGCGGTACTTAAACTCCCTAAAAGAGTGAGGTGAAAGCTCTTTTAGGAGTTCTGAACTTGACCAAGTTTGACCCATATCTGTAGATATTAGAACCTCTTTTATGCCATGACCACTATCAAACGCCACACCTTTAAGTGTTACATTTGTGTTGGCGTTTATACGAGTTTTTGATGTTGGGTAACCTATGAGAGATTTGACATTCATTGTTGTAATAGGTTTAGTTTTTAAAGCTGGGGTTGTTGGCGTTTCAGACTCTGTTTTATTGTCTGGTATGCGGTAGGCGACATCCATAAAAAATATCTCTTGGTACTCTTTTGTTACAGTGATGTTTTCAAGCATTTTTACCCAACTATCGGAGTAACTTCCTGGAATAATAAGTCGAACAGGGTAGCCGTTTAAAAAAGGTAAATCCTCACCATTCATCTCATAAGCGACAATAACATCATCTTTTATTTCATCTATTTTTAACTCTCTTGCAAAGTTTGGTGTTTTGTTAAACGCCGCTTTGTCACTACCGTTGAGAGTAATCCACTCCGCACCATCTTTAAGAGAGGCTTTTTTGAGTATATCTTTAAGTCTGACACCTTTCCATGAGGCACAACCCATAGCACCACTTCCCCACTGAATACCAGAAGTTTGAGGTTTAAAAGCAGAGCGAGAGTTTCCTCCACACTGTAAGACAGCGGTGAGTTCAACTTGCTCAAACTCCTCTTTTAACTCTTTTAAAGAGATGAAAATATGTTTTTGAACAAGACCATTTACTTTAATTCTAAACTCATCTATATCTGTGTGAGTAGGAATACGGGGCATATGCCATCTTACAAAAAACTCATTGTTTGGAGTTATTGCAGTTGTAAAAGCATCTCTTGGCGTTTCTAAAAGAGGGGGTCTGTCAGAGTATGTAATAAGTGGGCGTTTCTCTGGAAAAGCTACTTTTGAGAGTTCTTGAGAGTCATTTGGCATTTGAGTTGTATCGCCAAATGCCGACTCACCAAGAAGTGCAGCCGAAGCCACAAGGGAAGTTTTAAAGAAATCTCTTCTTTTCATGCTAATCCTAAATAGTTATATAAATTTATTTTAGCATAATGGATGATTAAATTCTATTTTTCTTTAAAATTTAATTTTCTCTATTTTCCAAGATTTTTTAAAGTTGTCTGTAAAATCTTGGTTTATAACAAAGTTCTCATTTTGAGGAGTAATAGCTACTGTTGTACTTGCTGTTATATCTTTTGTATTTACTACATTTGCTGAGTTCCAGTTGTCTTTACTATAGAGGCTTATGAGCATATTTCCCCCAGGAGATTTTTGGCTATTTGTTACACCAACAACATCACCATTTTGAGTAATAACCATTCCATCAAAACCACTAAAAGCGGACTTTGGAATTTTCACATTTATTGCTGATTTAGGGTCATTTAGAGGTATCTTAACTAAGCCATAATCTGTATATAGCCCTTTATTACTTACTTTGATTAAGGAAACAAGTAGGTGTCCATTTGCATGAAAATCAAGTCCATTTGGACCACCCTCTATGCCTGAGTTATTTTTCCAAAATATACTTTTTTTACCAGATAAATCCACTTTATAAATAAGGTTTGCATACCAATCAGAGATGTAAACATTACCCTCATTATCTACAGCAACATCATTTGCAAAGTAAGCATTAGCCTTAGGTGCGAGAGATGATAGGTCTATGTCTTGCTCAAGAACTCCTGTTGTAAGATTATAAATTCTTAAGTGTGAAGCTCCTTTAGTTTGTGGTTTGTTGTCCATAAGTTCTAAACCATTAAACGCCGCTACTAAGAGTCTGTCCCTTTTATAGTCTATTTGAAGACCCGCTGTAGACATAGGAAACGCCTCACCACTTGTAAATGCTTTATATGTTCCATCGAGATTTACTTGAACTACTGGAGCGGCATTTAGCGAAGAGAGTAAAAAAGTATGCTTGTTCTTGTTATACTCTATACCTTCGGGGTTAAGTGCTATTCCTTTTATAGTGACACTGCTTGGTAATTCTAATGCAGAACTCTTTTCCACTTTAAGTGTATCTGTTGTGTAACAGGCTGTAGTTAGTATAGATATTGCTGAAATAACAGCGAGTTGAATAAATGATTTTTTCATGATTTTTTCCTTTTAGTTAAATTGGTTGATGCAATTTTTTTGCATAAGTTAGTAAGTGATACTCTATATCGCTAAACTCTGTTCCCCTTTGGTAATGTTGTTAAAGGTTGTTCTCCAGATTCCGCTATTTGTATCATAGAATTTAATTTCGTTTGCTACTTTAAACGCCACACCAGTCCACTCTTCCCAGTAGCCATCCCACGCTACACTTAAGTGACCATCTTCATCAATAGTATAATTTCCCTCTTCATAACTTCCCCAGTCATTTTTTCCATTCATTTCACCATTTGCATTCATAAAAGATTTATATTTTCTATGACCACTGTACTCATAATCACCACAAACAGTAGTGTTTGAAATAAGTTCTAACAACTCCACTTTTGTAAGTGGTTTATAGCCTTTACTTAAGAGTAAATCTTTTGTTGTTTGTCTCTCTAGTTCTGGTTTCATTTTGTTCACCTAGTATTTAAAGTATTGAGATATTATCACTTACAGGTTCTTATGTCAAGAACATACTATTAAGTTATATACACACTAAAAGGATACTAATGAAAATAATTTATCAAGAAAAAGAGTATGCTTGTTCTTTTGAATTGGCACTAGATATGTTTAATGGAAAATGGAAAGTTTTAATTTTATGGCATTTGAGTCAAGGGACTATGAGGTATGGTGAACTTAGAAAAGCATCGGGGAAAATCACTCAAAAAATGCTTACACAAACGTTAAGAGATTTAGAAAGAAACAAGTTGATTACAAGAAAAGTCTACCCCGTAGTTCCACCAAAAGTAGAGTACACAATCACCGATAATGCTAGAAAACTTATACCTATTTTAGAGTCTATTAAATCTTGGGGTGATGAGATAGTTGAGAGTTATGAGTGTGAGGTTGTTGAGTAGGTTTTGTAAAAATCTATCGCTATATATTGGAATTATTTCCTTTATATTTTAGTATTTTGTGTGAATTAGTGTAGCGGTATCAATATGACTTATTAGTAAATATGCTATAATTACTATAGATAACAAAGGGAAAAATAATGACAAAAGTATTTACAGAAATTATTAAATTATCGGATTCATCTGTTAAAGGTTTTGAAGTAGCTGAAAATAGTGCTAAATCTTTAGAACGAAAAAAGCAAGATATCGCTCGTAAAGAAAGAAGAGATAGAATCAATAAACTTCGTAAATCTGCTTAGTATTTTAATAAGTGACAGAATTACAAAAAGAATCTCTTTATTCAAACTTTCACTTACTTCCTCTTCGTGAAGTTGAACCCTCCTTACTGAACACTTTCAGATGTAATATAAATTCAGATTTAACGAACTTCATTCATTCTATAGCATATGATTTTGAAGAGAGACAAATAGCGAAAACTTTTGTACTCGTAAATAATGATAAAAATGAAGTCGTAGGGTATTTTACTATTTCTATGAAATCATTAAGCACTAACGGTATGTCTAAGACAAGTATAAAAAAAATAGATGGTATTTCAAATAGTAGAGTCTGTATTCATAGTTTTTTAATAGGACAACTTGGAATTTCAGATAAATATGCCGAGTATAAAATAGGAACTTTGTTATTAGATGATGCCTTTTCAAAAATTGAGATGGCACACGATTTAGTAGCAGGAAGATATATCTTAGTTGATGCAATTAAGCATATAAAAGTCATTAATTTTTATAAAGAATATGGATTTACATTATTAGATACTAATTTAGAAGAGTCTGAAAATGGTAGTGTAAGGATGATTTATAAGATATAAAATAGCTGGATGATGTGTTGTGAAAAAGATTTTTTTGTAATAGGTATAATTTAACTATAAGTAAGTCTCAAAAGAGAGCTTACTTTAGTTCACCATTTCCATAGTGTTCGTAGAGATATTTTGTAACATTATCAGCAGCTTCATCAGAGATAGGTGCTTTAAAATGTGTTATCATTTTCATTACTTTTTTGTGCCAGAACTCTTTAGACTGTGGTCCTTGGTTTATAATGTAACCAAAAGAGTGACACATAAGGCAGTTAGTTTGAACAGCGTCAAACCCTTTACCCATTTTAATTTCATAAGATATATAAGGAACTTCAACATCCTCTTTTATTTCAGCTTGAAGGCTTGAAAACGCTAGTAAACATAGTAATAATAATTTTTTTATTGACATCATGGCTCCTTATAGTACTTTCATAGTAACAGTGTCTATACCGTTGTATTTATATCCACCGTGGTTCCACTGAATATCTTTTGCAAATGGTTGCTCTTGACCTAGACGGTTTACAGCTTTTGCCATAATTGTCACTTCACCATATTTTGTAGGTTTAAATGTGTATCTATAAGTTACAAAAGCGTAACGGTCAACATTTTTTTCTAAAATTGCCGCTTCCCATGTTTTACCCTCATCAAGAGAAATTAAAACATCTTTAATTCCATGACCATCATCAAACGCCACACCCCGCACAACTACATGAGAGTTATGATAAACAACAGTTTCGTTTGTTGGGTAGCCTATAACAGATTTTACATTCATCGCTGCAATAGGTTTAGTCTGCTTAAACTTGTTTTCTGGCGTTTCACACTCACACTCATTGTCAGGAATACGGTAAGCAACATCCATAAAGAAAAGAGACTTGTATTTGTCACCTACAGTAATTTTACTAAGCATTTTAATCCAACTATCAGAGTAGTGTCCAGGAATTATAAGACGAACAGGGTAACCGTTTAGGTAAGGTAAGTCTTCTCCATTCATCTCATAAGCTACAATAACATGGTCATCTAAGTCGCTTAGTTCCATCTCTCTAACGAAGTTTGGCGTTTCATAGTAAGCAGCTGTTTCGCTACCGTTAAAGCCTATCCATGCTGCTTCTTTTTGAATACCTGCACGAGCTAAAAGGTCACTTAGACGAACACCTTTCCATTTTGCACAGCCCATAGCACCACTACCCCACTGAATACCTCCAGCAATAGGGTTAAACGCCGAACGAGAGTTTCCACCACACTGTAATACAGCAGTAACTTCAACTTGTTCGTAGTCGTTTTTGAGTTCATCTATAGAAATAGATAACTCTTTATCTACAAGACCATCAATTACAATTTTAAAAGTGTTAAGATCTATGTGTGTTGGAATATCTGGCATATGCCATCTTACGAAAAACTCATCATTTGGTGTAATAGCTGTTATAAAGCTATCTCTTGGCGTTTCAAGAAGTGGTGGTCTGTCAGAGTAAGTAATAAGTGGACGCTTTTCAGGGAAAGCGATTTTAGAAACTTTACGGTTATCTATGGGTTGAGTTGTTACACCTGCTGATGCTGAAGTACCAACAAGAGCGGCAGAAGCTGCAACAGAAGCTTTTAGGAAATCTCTTCTTTTCATATAAGTCCTTATAATAATAATCAATAATCTTTATATTTTAACGTAAACTTACTAAAAAATAATTTAGTAGAGAGATTTAACTCGTTAGACTTAGTCCAATTTTCCCTTTTTCATAGTCTATAGAGACAACTTCAATTTGAGGTAAATACTGGTTTAAAGAGAGAACTTCTAGTGGGTGTTTTACTCTTTTTTCACTCATTTTAGATATATGTATCATACCGTCATTTTTCAGCCCAATATCTACAAATGCACCAAAATCGACAATATTACGAACAATACCAGAGACAAAACTACCCTCTTTTAATGTTTTTATATCTGTTAAACCTTCTTTAAATGGAATAGAGGGAAGCTCTTCTCGTGGATCAAAACCAGGCTTTTGTAACTCTTTTATAATATCTTTGAGTGTTTCTAAACCTATTTGTAATGTTTTAGAGAGAGCTTCTGTGTCAAGAGTATTTAAGTCTAAGCCAACAATTTTTTTAGCTATGAGATAACTTTCAGGATGAATCCCCGTATCGTCAAAAGGGTTTTTACTGTTTTTTATACGAATGAACCCTGCTGCTTGTTCATAAGCTTTTTTCCCTAAGCCCTTTACTTTTAAAAGCTGCTCTTTACTCGTAAAATTACCATTTTCATCTCTATACATTACTATATTTTTTGCAATTTTTGCTCCAATTCCTGCAACATGAGAGAGTAGAGGGGCAGAGGCTGAATTAATGTCTACACCAACCCTATTTACAAGGTCACAAGTAACATCGTCAAGTTTTTTCTCCAGTAGTTTTTGGTCAACATCATGCTGGTACTGTCCTATGCCTAAAGATTTTGGGTCTATTTTTACAAGTGTAGCCATTGGGTCTCGTAAACGCTGGGCTATAGATATTGCACCACGTATCGTTACATCAAGATTTGGATACTCCTCTTGTGCTAGTTTTGAAGCGGAGTAGACGGATGCACCTGCTTCACTTACAACTGTATAGTTTAGTTGTGTTTTTTCCTCTTTGTTGAGACGGGCAAAAAACTCTTGTGTCTCCCTTGAGGCTGTACCATTTCCTATGGCTACACCATTTATAGAGTATTTTTTAGCAAGTGCTAAAACTTTTCTCTTTGCATTTTCATAATCTTCACGTGGTTTGGTAGGGTATATAACAGCAGACTCTAAAAAGTTTGAATTTTCATCTATAACTGCAAGTTTGCAACCACTAACAAATGCTGGGTCTACTCCTAAAAGCACTCTTTTAGTAACAGGAGGAGTCATAAGGAGTTGAGAAAGATTTTTACCAAAAACAGATATAGCAGATTCATCTGCTTTTGTCTTTAGTTCTGCATGAACTTCTCTCTCTAAAGATGGAAGAAGTAGGCGTTTAAGACCATCCTTATAAGCAGCAAAGAGGAGTGAAGATGAGCTTGACGCCCCTCTGGGAATTTTGTACTGTTTTATGTTCTCTTCTACTCTTTGTAAATCTGTACTTATTTTGACAGATAACTCTTTCTCTTTTACCCCTCGCATAATGGCAAGGTAACGATGAGAAGGTATATAGGCAATTTTTTCGCTTTTATTAACAAGGTTTTTAAAAGTACCATTTTCTTGAAATTTTTTACCTTTTTTTGTCTCTATATTTCCAAATTTAAGAAGAGCATTTCGAATAGCCTCTCTCTCTCTTGGAAGGTCTGCATACCTTTCTGCTAAAATATCTTGAGCTCCTTTTATAGCATCTTCAACGGAAGTAATAGAGTTCTTTACAAATCGTTTTGCTTCTTTTTTAAACTCAGCTAAACTTAGTTGAGAACGAGAAAGGGTGTTTGCTAAAGGAGTAAGACCATTTGCAACAGCAGAAGTAGCACGGCTGTTTTTTTTCTCTTTATAGGGTCTATATATGTCTTCTATTTCACGAAGAGTCTCCGCATTATCAATACTTTTTTGAATCGAGTCATTAAGATTTGCTCTCTCTGAAATTAAACGTAAAACTTCCTCTTTTCTCTCTAGAAGTTTCTTAGAACTTAAGTATATAGTCTCAAAATTACGGAGTGTTTCATCACTAGCACCACCTGTCATCTCTTTTCTATAACGGGCTATAAATGGAATAGTTGAACCCTCATCTAAGAGTTTTAAAATATTTTGAATATGCTCTTTTTTAAGCAAAGTTTTTTGAGATAGTAGTTTAATGAGGTTTTGCATAAGGGAACTCTTTTTTCGTGATTATACTCTCTTATGATATAATTATAATAGAAAAATAAAGGAGGATGTTATGAATATTGCTAATTATACATTCCAATCACCCTCTTCACAACAAGTTCAGATTGGAAAATTGGTACAGGGTTCAAATGAGAAAGATGTTTCAAAACAAGAGCAGAGTGCAGTAGAGTCTAAAACGCCAGAACAGTGGCTTGCTAAAGAGTCTCAAATAGAGCCAAAAGCAAAACCCAGTATAGACGCTAATTATCTTTTAGATACTTATGCTTAAGAGTCTGTTGAGAGTTCTTGTTTAGAACTACTCTTCACCTCATTATAAATCCACTCCCAAACGCCATAGCCACTATCGGCATTAATATGTCCTGCATTTTCTAAAACAAGCATCTCTATATTTAGATTTTTTTGTAGACTTTTAGCCTCTTGCATACTCATATAAGGATCATCTGTTGAAGTGACAAGTATACTTTTTTCAGCATAGAGTTCTGTGGGAGTCTTGAGTGGAAAAAAACTTTTCAGCTCTTCTATGTTACATTCTAAACTAGGTGGAGCGACTAGTATAAGTTTTTGAATTTTCTTTTTTATGCTTTGTGTATTACATAAGTGAAACCATAAAGTATTTGCAAGAGAGTGGCATATAACTATGTCTGGTTTATAACTCTCTAAAGCCTCTATAAGCTCCTCTTGCCATACTTTTATGTCAGGGTTGTCGAAGTTACTAAATCGTAAAAAATTAACATTTCCATAATCTTTGGCTATCTCTCCTGCTAACCAGCTCTGCCAGTGTGGATTATCGCTTCCTCCCCAACCGTGGAGTAGTAAAACTTTCTGTTTCATTCTATTTCTCAACTTTAAAGTAATTTTTTAATTAACTAGGTTTTTAAAACTTTTTATATTAAAGAGTTTTAAGTTCTCACCCTTAAGAGATTTTAGTTCGTTAGAGAAGCCTTTTTTTGAAATAAGTATAGTAATATCAGCTTCTATATTGGCTTTTTTTGCACTCTCTTGAAGTAGAGTCAGACTGTTCTTTTTGAGTTTGGCGTTTGTATACTTACACGTACCGATTACTGTTTTACCTGACTCTGTTTTAGCAAAAATGTCTATTTCAATGTCGTTGTCCCAGTATGTTCCAATTTCAACAATAGGGTCATCTATAAAGTGAAGTTTCACAAGTTCGTGAGAGAGCTCTACAAATGTAAGTTGCATAAATTCACTCTCTCTATTTTCAAATCTTTGTGTTAACTCTTTGTAGTCGCCATCTCTAATACCTTTAAAAATTGGTGAGACAAAAGCAAACCAAAATCTTAAAAAAGGAGATGTAAAAAAAAGTTTGTTTGAAACAGATTCATCTTTCTCCCAAGAAGTAAAATGTTTACTACCCTTTTGAAGTCTTATAATTCCAGTATCGCAAAGTTCATCTATAGCGTTTTGACCAACATCTTTAGATGTATTTGCTCTTTTAAACGCCGTATGTGTCTTGCCATCACCCATAGCTATACCAGTTAAAATAGCATGGTATAGAGGCATTCCAGTTGTAAGTTCTGTAACATCGTTTCTTATAAATCTAAAGTCTGGAAGAATAAAAGACTTAATAAGGTCAATACTCTTTTTTGAGGTGTCCATTTTACCCCATCCAACTCCTCCAAATAGAGCAAACTTTTCTATTGCATCTTCAAAATTTGTTGGGTTCTGCTCTTTGTAAAATGATCGGAACTGTTCGAGTAAAGTCTGTGTGCTTAAAATGATGATAGAGCCTTTAGTTGATATAGTTGAAATTATACAAGCTTACTAGGCTAAAAGCAAACTCTGCTGATATAATGAGCATAAATTATTTTATTTGGAGTGTGAAATTGTTAGATTCAAAAGAGAGAAAAAATATTAAACATGGACAGAGCGTGGCTATAGTTTTAAAACAAGACCAAGCGAGTGGTTATTTAACAGATGGCATAGTAAGAGATATTTTAACAAAATCACCTAAACACCCTCATGGTATAAAAGTTCGTTTAATGAGTGGTGAGGTTGGACGAGTTAAAGAGATTTATTAATGCACAAAGAGTACACATTTTAGATGTACAATACTAAATCATAAAAAAAGGATACAGAGATGAAAAAGTTAAACTTAACAACTCTTTTATTGGGTGCAGCACTATTTACTGCTATGGGTACAACGACATTAAGTGCAGAGTCAATGAAGTGTGGAGCAGGAAAATGTGGAGCTTCAATGAGTAAACCAGCTACAAAGTGTGGTGGAGATAAAGCTGCAAAATGTGGAGCTTCAAAGGCTAAAGCATCAAAATGTGGTGGAGACAAAGCTGCAAAATGTGGTGCTAAAAAGAGTGCTCCAAAAGCTGCTATGAAATGCGGACAAGGTAAGTGTGGTTAATTTTAAGAGATTCGTATTATAATACCTTCTAATAAACAAAAAGGGGTTTATATGAATCAAAAGGGAATAAAAAGAGTTTTAGCAAGTGTAATGCTTCTAACAGTTATGGGGGTAACTACACTAAATGCTGGAATGTTTCCTACTATGCCAAGTATGCCTAGCATGAGTATGCCAGATATGCCGAGTATGAAAAATAAGAGTGATGATAACAAGTCGGGCATGAATATGCCAAGTATGCCAAAAATGGATATGCCAACGATGGATATGCCGAGCATGGATTTTAACTCAAATAACAGCAGTAGAGGAGGTATGACTATGCCAGAAATGCCTAAGATGCCTTCAATGCCAAAGATGCCTAAAATGCCAGATATGCCGAGCAGTAACTAAGAGATTTTCTCTTAGTTTACAACTCTACTCTCATTCTATCTTCTGCAAAAATAACTTCACCTTTATAAATCTTTTCTATTATTTTAAGAGACTCTTTTTCATGCATTTGTGTTCTTATCATTCTGTGGGAGAGAACTACTTTTTTTACATTAGAAGTTTTAGCAACATTGGCAATTGTAGAAGGTGTCATGTGTAGCCTTTTTGCAAATTTTCCTGAGTGTTGAGGAATTGCATGATGAGCAATAAAAAGATTAGCATCTTTAGCTATAGCCTCTAAATGTTTCTCTTTATTACTTGTGTCCCCACTAATTACAATACTTTTACCATCAACCTCAATTTTTAATGCAAGTGCAGGAACAATGGCATGGTTTACATTTATAAGAGTGAGTTTGAAACTTTTATAGTTCCTAGTGCTTGGATAGTTAGAGTTAATCTCGACAGGTACAATTTCAAACGAGTCACTACTACTGCTTAAAACATCTTGCATATATCGGTAGGCACCATTTTTACCAAAAAGAGCTTCTAAATACTCTGAAATAGAGGGAAAATAAGTATTTCCTCTAGGTGCAATAATATCGAGTTTCTGAGTTCTTTGTGTAAAAAAACCAGCCTTTACAAACGCTGGTAAGTCTACACTGTGGTCAATATGTAAGTGAGTTAAAACAACAGCTTCAAGAGTTTCAATTTCCGCTTTAGACTCTTCAAAACGGAGCATAGAACCACTTCCCATATCGACAATTAGTTTAGCTTTGTTGTCTATCCATAGTATATAAGAAGTACTTGCTCTACCATCAATCTCTGGTCCACCAGAACCAAGTATTTCCAGCTCTACTTTTGCACTAAAAAGAGAAGAGACAAGGATAAGTAGAGTGAGTAAAAGTCTCATTTAATATTCTAAATTTGAAATAAGTTTAAGCGCTAAATTTACATTTTTACTAGAACCCTCTATAGCATTTTTTGTATCTTCAACAAGTTGTGTCATATCATTTTCAATATTTTGAGACGCTTGTAGTTGTGACTCTATAGTTTCGAGTGCGACTGAAATTTCTTCTTTATTATCAGTGGCGTTTAGAGCGAGTTCATCTAGTATAGAGACTGTTTTTTCTGTAAGTGCAACACTATTCCCAATTCCTTGAAGCATCCCTTCTTGACGCTCTACAACATCGTTTGAAATACCCATAATAAGACGCATCTCTAACTGTACTTGGTCAGCTGCTTTGTTTGTGTTGTCTGCTAGTTTTCTTACTTCATCAGCCACAACAGCAAAACCACGACCATGCTCACCCGCACGGGCTGCTTCTATTGCGGCGTTTAAAGCGAGTAAATTTGTCTGGTCAGCTATATCTTTTATGGAATCAACAAGTGTATTTATTCCATTTATTTTAGAGTATAGCTCTGTGAGCTGATCTTGAAATTCATTTGTTAGTTGGTGATTTTCTTGGAGAGTGTGTGAGAGCTCATTTATCTGCTCACTACTCTGTGCTGTTGATGAGAGTGTTTTGTTAGCTATCTCTTTAGAGTTAAAGGTAATACTTTTAATATCTATAGATTTTGAGATAAATCCATGTATCATCTCTTGTGTATTTTCAATACTCTTTAAACGATTTTTTGAAGAGTTATTAACATTTTTTGCATTATTATAGATAGTATTTGCTACATCTAAAGAGTCTTGTTCTAAAATGCTTTCTAACAGTTTTTCTCTCTCTTGGAGCTCTTGAAGATACTCTTTTTGTACTATTGTCTCGTTCTCTTGTAGTTTAATTCTGCCAAATAGCATCTTGTATCCTTATTTTAATTTCCATTGGGTATTTATGCCGCATTTAGGACACTCTGGAATTAGCTCTTTCTCTTGTATATGTATCTCTTTTTCACATTTTTTACACTTTAGGTCAGCTTCTATAACTGCTTTTGTCCCTATTTGAAACTCTATTTTCATAGAGGTTGCGGTATATGTAGTAACACTGTAGGGTACTAAATAAGTTAGCAAAAGTTTAGCCAAACTAAGTTGTTCAAAGGCAAGAGCGACTATTAGGTCACCTTGGTTAATGAAGTTTAAAGTAGTTCCCACTATAAGAGAGACTTTTATAGCTTTAATCACTATACTTTTAGATACAGCTATTTCACAATATATCTTGAAATGTTCTAGTCTCATTTATAGGTCCTTGAATTTGTCTCGGATGAGTAAAAATTTATCTAAATTATTTAAAAAAAGTGTTACAAGTTTAGGGTCAAAATGTTTTCCACTCTCCTCTTTAAAGAGTTTTAGAATTTTTTCTAATTCCCATGCTTTTTTGTAAACTCTTTCACTTCCAAGTGCATCAAAAACATCTGCAACTGCTGTAATACGACCATAAATATGAATGTTCTCTCCACTAGTTCCCCTAGGGTATCCTGAACCATCAAATTTTTCATGATGTTCATAGGCGACTATAGCGGCAGCTTGAAGAATCGGTTTATTTGAGCATTTAAGCATTTCATATCCAAGAGTGGCATGAGTTTTCATAATCTCAAACTCCTCTTTTGTTAATTTTCTAGGAGCATTTAAAATTGCATCGGCAATACCAACTTTTCCAATATCGTGCATAGGAGATGCCATCTGAAGTTTATCTGCTTCTTTTTGAGAAAGACCATAGAGTAGAGCTAACTCTTTTGAGTACATAGCTACTCTTTTAACATGATTTCCTGTCTCTTTAGAGCGAGTTTCTCCTATCTCTCCCATAGCATAGATAACTTCTCGTTGTGTCTCTTCTATAGCATCATTTAGCTCTATAATCTCTGTAACATCCGTGAGGTAAGCAAGGAGAATGTTTTCCTTTTTAAGTCCTTGAAGTTCAACTTTATAAAATTTATTTTTATGCTCAAAAATGATATTTTGGCGTTTAGACTCACTAATAATAGCTGTGCACTCGTTAATCCCTATACAGCTTGTCTCTTTAATACCAGAAAAAATTTTAGTTGCAGAGTTATTTTTAAAGACCAGTTGAGAGTGTTCGTCAAATATAAAAACAGCAGATGGGTTGTACTTTGGAAGTAAGGAGAGGTAGTAGTTTTTTTTACTAAACTTACTATTTATTTTGAAAAAAAAGTATGCAAAACAGAATTTTCTTAAAGCTGTGTAATAGAGGAGTAGACTTAATGCTATAAAGTATAGTTGTGAAAATTCTATAGCATATAGTAAAATTAATGTGGCAAGAATAATTCTTATAAAAGAGTCTTGTGGTTTAAGGTTGCAAGTATGCTTTTCAAACATGAATATATCCTTCTTTAGGCTCTTCTAAATTCATTATATCACAATAATATGCGCTCCTTGTGTACTCTTATGTTTATGTTGTCTCTATATCTACCAACTCAATTCTGTCACAATCTTTTTTTATAAGTTTTTTATTACTCGCATCCTCTTCTGCTAGAACGAGTATATCTGCAAAATCATCTTTTTGAACCTCAAAATTATAGAGTTCTTTAACTGTCGCTATCTCTATGTCACTATTTTCATTGTTTGCAGAGAGTTCCAAGTTTCTAATACCTTTTGAAAATTCACTTTTTATTAGTTTTACTATTTTCTCATTTGAGAGTAGCTGATTTAATGATATTTCAACTTTTACATCATTTTTGCATAATATTTTATAAGTTACCATAATTGTTCCATCCATCTTATCTCCTTTATCTCTACGGGTTAAGAAATTATAACTCAAAGCAAGAAGATAGAATAAAAATATGACAAGACGCAATTTAATACACATAAACTACACACTATTGACATATAATTTTGTAAATTTAAAGAGGAGTTTATGATGAACTGCAAACAATTTTATATGGATTTTTCAAATTTAAGTGAATACACAAAGTCGCTAACAGCACTTTTAATTCGTTTAACACTAGCTTATGGCTTTTACCAACCTGCAATGATGAAATGGAATGACATAGATGCCGTAGCACAATGGTTTGGCTCCATGGGAATACCACTACCACTTTTAAATGCCTATATGGCAGCAAGCACTGAAGCCTTAGGTGTTGTACTATTAACTCTAGGTTTTATGACAAGAGCAATAGCCCTTCCTTTAATTGTTATTATGGTTGTGGCTATTGTGACTGTTCATTTAGGAAATGGTTACTCTGCTGGCGATAATGGTTTTGAAATACCTTTATACTATATATTTTTTCTTTTAGCACTTTTTTCAAATGGAGCAGGAAAGTTCTCTCTAGACAGAGTTGTATTTACAAAATAGTTAGTTTAAAATTTTGTTATACATTTTTGTTCGAGTGGACTCTTTTGTAGCTGAGATATTTTGAATAAAGGAGAGTAGTGGCGTTTGTAGAAGTGATGCTTCTATAAGTAGGGTGCTTTGTGTAGAAAAATCTTTGCACAACTCATAAAGTAGTGTAGCTATCTCCTCTTGATTATGTGAGTGAATACTAAGTTTATAAAAATGAGACTCTTTTAAAGAGAGTGCAAACGCCGACTTGTTACCTTTTATAGCAAGAAGTTGGGTGCTTTTATTTTTGAGTAAACACCTAAACTCTTCGTACTCTTCTGGATTTACTTCAAGTGTAGGTTTTATGTTTAAAATCTCTTCTAGTTTTAAACGGTAAGTTGTTGTGCTCAAGTAACTTTTAAAACCAAAGTTTTCATAGAGTCTCTCTTTTCCAAGAACACTCTCTATTAGAACTTGTCTCTGTTCAAGGTGAGTTAGTGCATGAGAAATAAGTTGCTTTGCAAAAGATTTTCTTCTAAACTCTTTTAAAACATATAAAGAACTAAGTGTTCCAAACTCTAAACTCTCCCTTCTTGCTACAACAAATCCAACTAGCTTTTTGTGAAGATAAGCTACAAAAAAATCCTGAGAATATAACTCAAATTGACAGAGTAAAAAAAACTCTTCTACATAGTTGTTTTCAGATTTCAAATAGTGCAAAAGAAGAGTAAAATCCTCTTTTTTAAGAGTGCTAATTGTTAATATATCTGCTTTAATCATAAAGAAATTATATCGCTATTTACACAAAGTGTACACATTAAGAGGCTATAATTAGGGATAAAGGAGATATTATGTGTATTCCTCATGGAGCGGTAAGCTCAAAAGATAGTGGTTATATAGAAGATAAACCAAAAAAACATATAAACCGAGTGTCTCAAGATCAGTTTGAAAAGGGTGATCCTGATTTTATAGATGAAAGAACATCAGGCTATAAGCCAAAAAAGAAAAAGTTGTCTTTTTTTGGTACTCTTTTAAAAGATTTATAAGAGTAAATTTTGTTTAAACATCCTCGTAGAACCTTTTTACAGGCAACTCTTCTCTCATCTACTATTCTTGTACTATATTCAAATAAGCTCTTCTCTTTAGTATCTCCTCATCAAACTTTAGAACTTGTTCAAATAGACCTCTTTCCTTTTGCAAAGGATTCAGGTGTTAAACTAGCCCATTATATGACTATAGTGTTACAGCATAGTCGTATTACAGATGTTGATAAAGAGTTTATAAGAGATGGAATTAAGTGGTTAAATGAAGAAGCAGTTCTAAAGTACAATAGTGTTTATTCAGATTTAAGCCCTAATCAAAGAGAGAAAGTTTTACAGAGTATTTCTAAAGAGGATTGGGGTAGAAGTTGGGTTCACTCAATGCTGACTTATATAATGGAAGCTATGTTTAGTGACAGAGTATATGGTGTAAATCCAAAAGAAGCGGGAGCTAAGTGGTTAAGCTTTGAGGCTGGATACCCAAGACCAAAGGAGGCACTTTTATAATGTATGATATTTGTATAATAGGGAGTGGAGCGGGTGGCTCACCGATAGCTTATGAACTCTCAAATGCAGGATATAGTGTAGTCGTTTTAGAAAAAGGAAAATACTATAGAGAATCTGATATATCAAAAGATGAGTTAGCTGTCTCAAGACGAGATAAATTTACGCCTCTTTTAAAAGACGAACAGCATGTAATTAACGACAGAAATGAAGATGGATCTATAAGCCGTTATGAGGGAGCAGAGTATAGTTGGAGTTTTTGGAATGGCTCTATGGTTGGTGGCTCTTCAAACTTAATGAGTGGGTATTTTCATAGAATGAAACCTAATGATTTTCGACTTAAAAGTGTTTATGGTGATATAGAAGGAGCTAATATTGTCGACTGGGCAATAAGTTATGAAGAGCTAGAACCTTATTATGAAAAAGTAGAGAGGGTTGTTGGCGTTTCAGGGGCAGTAACTAAGCATAAATTTGCAGAGCCTCGCTCGACTAAAGAGTTTCCTTACAAAGCATTAGAGACTAATAGAGTTACAAAATGGTTTGATAAATCTTGTTTAGCGTTAGGTTTTACAAGTATACAAACGCCAAGAGCTGTTTTACCACATAATACACTTGATAGAAAAGGCTGTTCGTACTCTAATTTTTGTGGAAGTTATGCTTGTGCAACTGGTGCAAAAGGGAGTGCAAGAGCTGCACTTCTTCAAAAATGTGATGCAAAAATAATTACAGAAGCCTTTGTTTATAATATAGAGAGTAATGAATCGAAGGTTACAAAAGTTCATTATTATAATGAAGATAAAAAAAGCTATGAGATAGAGGCAAAAATATTTGTCCTCTCTGCTCAAGCTATAGAGTCCTCCCGTCTATTATTAAACTCAAAAAATAAATTTTTTAAAAATGGTCTAGCGAACAATAATGGAGAAGTTGGAAAAAATCTTATATTTTCTGCAGGAGGTTCGGGTCAGGGGCGTTTTAATTTTGAAAATTTGAATGAGGAAGAGCAGAGAGAGTTAATGCAAGTTGGACTCTTTTTCAACCGAAGTCTTCAAGATTGGTATGAGTATGAAGAGAGCGGAGAAAAGTTTAAAGGTGGGACAATAGACTTTCTTTTTGAACATGCAAATATAGTCTCTCGTGCCTCAAGAGAGTTTTATAATGATAAGGGTGAAATAGTTTGGGGTGAGGAGTTAAAAAGAAAGATAGAGAAGAGACTAACAGAGTCAAGGGTTCTTAGCTTTGAAGTTTTTAATGACTGGTTACCAACAGATGAATGCTATGTAAGTATAGATGATAGAGTAAAAGACAAGTATGGCATAAGTGTTGGTGCCGTTAATTTATGGGGTCATCCACATGACTTGAATGTTGGACGCCACTTAGCAAAAAAAGCAGTAAAATTATTAGAAAAAATGGGAGCAGATGATATAAGTATGAGTATATCAGCATCACCTCCCCCTAATCTTGTAGCCGGTGGTTGTCGCTTTGGTAATAATGCAAGAACTTCTGTTTTAGACAGAAACTGCAAGGCCCATGAGCTTGAAAATCTCTATGTAACAGATGCCTCATTTATGCCAACAGGAGGAAGTGTTCCATATACTTGGACTATTTATGCAAATTCATTTAGAGTGGCAGATATAATTAAAAAAGAGTTAGAGGTGTTGGTGTAGACCGAAACCTAAGGTTTCAGTCTTGTAGTTTATGGAGCAGGTACGTAAGGGTATTGGTAAATTAAAGCATCTGCTTTTGCTAATGCAACTTTAATGATAGCTTTAGCTTTTAAGTCCGCTGCAGCAATAATTGCAAGAGCATCTATATAAGCAGGTTCTGTTTTAATAATAGCTATAGCTGAGTCGGCAGTTCTTTTTAAATCTTCTTTAACAGCATCTGTCTCACCAGCTTGGTCGAGTGCTAATTGGTCTGTTATATCTTTAATACGTTTATCTTGATCAACAGTCAATTTATCAGCTTCTATCTGTGCATCATCTCTAATTTTTTGTGCTTCTACTTCAGCAGCATCTGTATTTATTTTTGCTTCAGCTTCTCTTATAGTTTGTGCAGCTGCTTTTTCTGCAGCTTCTTTAGCATCATCAGCTGTTTTGTTATAATCTCTTACACATCTAACATATGAGTCTTCAATTTTTGTAGTCCAGTATGCTCCAACACCATTGTTGAAGTCAACATACCATGCTTTGTTATCAACATTAGCAACAGTTGTAGATGACCAATAAAGACCATTAATAGTGTGTTTAAACTCAGGGTCTATTGCTGGTTTATTTCTACTTCTATCTGCTAATATAAACAGTTCGTTAAAGTTTGGAAGTCTCCAGTCTGTATAGTTGGAAAGGTTTAGGTCTTGACATTTTGAAACAGCTATAAACCAGTTTGTTCCATATTTATCTTCGACATCTTGCCACATAAGATTTCTGTCTAAATCTACGACAGCATATCCTTTGTTTAAATAAGCGGCATTTGCCACTGTTAAGAGTAAAAGTAAACTTAATATTATTTTTTTCATATCTCTTCCTTATTTATAGTTTCGAATACAAAGAGCATTAGCAATAGTTGCATTTCTATCAAAGTTAGCATTACTACTTCCCTCATTCATAGAGACTGTCCAACCATTTGTAACATTTTTCGGATCAAGGCTATACCCTGGTGTACTTGTCCAGTAGTCAAGTACTGTAACTTTTGTAAATAGTGGGTCAACAGCAGGCTGTGCTGTACTATTTCTGTCTATAAGTTGAATAAGCTCATCTACACCTGGAAGTCTCCAGTCTTCATAGTTTGCTAATACAAGTTGGTCACAATATTCTGCAGCTGATGGATAGTTTACAGCAGCTTTTGTACCATTTTGCCACATAACACCCATTCCTGATTCAGTAATTGTTCCATCGAAGTTATCTTTGTAAGCTTTTGGTGTTCCGTGTTGAATATCTCCATCATCACCCGACCAGTATTTTATAGTTTGACCTGTTTTTAAAACAATTTTTGTTGTAACAAAAGAACCACTTCCGATAATTGCATCACTTGCCTGAAGATTTAGATTTGTAATCATATTGTCAAGATATTTCTGTGCAACTGTTTCTGATACTAAAGCTGTTCCTAGTGTTGCAGGAGCAGTTGTATTAAAGTCTGCTGCTGTAAAGTCAATGTTATTGTTAAACTTTTTTACTAAAAGTAAGTGAGGTGTAATCCCTGTTTCAGAATCACCATCAGAGTCAACTGTTAGTAAAAATTGAGAGAGATGTAAACCTGCTGCAGCTTGAGAAACATTGTTGTCAAGTGACTGAAAAAGGCTATATGGTGTAATGATTTTATTTGCCTGAGTTGCTCCAAGTACTAAACCATCAATGTTAAACTCTACATTTTCATTGTTATAACACGTAAACTGACCATTATTGTCTGTAATTCCAGTTGCTCTGTTAACACCTGCCTTAGATTTACAAGTGTAGTTAACGCCTATAACATCACTCATAAAAGCTCCAGTAATTAGCTGAGTCTCTAATGGAGCAAAAAGTACACCACCTGGTAGAATGTTCGCATTATTCTCTTGAGCAGCAAGGTGGGCACGAGCTTCGCTCTCTGTCCAGAGTGTTCTGTTTCCAAGTTTAGCATCAGTGCTTGTGTTAAAGTCCGTAGCAGTAAAGTCTAAAGTACCGTTAAATTTTGACACTAATTGACCCCATGGTTCAAGACCATTGTTTGGGTTTTGGTCAGTGTCAACACTTAGTAAAAACATCGCTAGGTTTGTTCCTGCAAAGTCTTGAGGTACTTTAGAGAGGCTAGAAAATAGACTGTATGGAGTAATAATTCTTTTAACTGGTGCTTGACCTAAAGAGAGAAGACTTGTTCCATCGTTAATTAAGAACTCAACAGTGTCGTTTGACTTACAAGTAAATTCTCCAAGAGAGTTTGTAACTCCCTTCTGTCCTGTTGCTACAAGTTTTCCATTTGAGTCAAGTATTTTACAAACATAATTGACACCAATTATATTACTATCTATAAAAGAACCTGTTATAGAATAAGCTGGTTTATCGAGTGGAATAACAGTATGAGGAAGAACATAAGTGTCAACCTCTGAAGTTGTATAAGACTCCGAACTACATCCAGTAAATAAGGCTAGTGACGTTAGAAGAGTTGTAATAACATACTTTTTAGTCATTATCATAATTAATACCTTAAAATAAAATTTTTTGCATTATATCATAGTAATGCAAAAGAAACAATAAGCTATTTATTGCATAGAACTATTATAATTAATAATAGTGTGAATATAATGTAGGTTTAATTATCTAAGAGAATTAGCTCCAAACTACCGCTAATATAGTTCGCAAAAAAAGTAAGTGTTTCTAAATCCTCTTTGTTGAAATCTGAACGAGGTTTGTTTAAAACTTGAATAATCCCAATTACCTCTCTTTGAGAGTTAAATATAGGAGTAGTGATTATGTTTTCAGTAACAAAACCACTTTTTTGGTCTATTTTTTGTAAAAATCGAGAGTCATTATAGGGTCTGTTTACAACTTGAGGCGCTTGTTTTTGATAGGTGTCACCAACAATGCCAGAGTCTAAGGATATTACAATTCTTCCTATTCCATCACTAACCCTAGTCCACAACATATTTTCATCTTTATCTACTATAAATATAGAACATCTCTGCGCACTCAAAAGTGATTTTGCTTTTTGTGCAATTAATTCTAAAGAGTTCTCTACATCAGAGACGGCCATAAGTTTTTGTCCAAATTCTGCTATTTGGTGGTATGTATTTGTATTTGTCATAGTTACTCTTTATTTAGAATCGTTTTTTAAGTACATATTAGTAAGTTCTAAAAATCCACTTACATAATGTGCAAAAAATATCATAAATTTTACATCTTTGTTATCAAAATCTGTTTTTTTATTTAACAGCTCTAAAATCCCAATAATCTCTCTTTTAGAGTTAAATATAGGAGCTGTTATAATATTTTTAGTCTTATATCCTGTGTCTTTGTCAACATCAGGTAAAAAATGGGGGTTAGAGTATGGGTTGTTTTCTACTATAGGTTTACGAACACTTAGTGTCTCTCCTATAAGCCCCATATTTACGTCTACGACTATTTTTCCAACACCATCTGAAACTGTTGTCCATAAAAAATTATCTTCAGTATCATAAATAAATATAGAGCAGCGATCTGCACCAATAACATCTTTAACATATTTTGAGATGAGGGGTAGACCATCTTCTAAAGATTTTTTCCCTAGTAACTCTTTTCCAAAAGTAGCTAGTTTTGAATATACATCATCATATTTCATAGTGTAGCCTTTAGTTTTTGTTTGAAACTATTGTAGTACAATACGAATAAAATAAGGATAAAGATGAAAGAGATAACAATTTGGCATAATCCTAGATGTTCAAAATCACGAGAAGCGATGAGTATACTTGAAGAAAATGCTTGTAGTAGTGAGGTTGTGAAATATTTAGACACTAAACCGACTGTTTTAGAGATAAAAAGTGTTCTTGGTATGCTTGGAATGAGTGCAAGAGAGCTTATGCGAACAAAAGAAGAGATATATAAAGAGCTAAACCTAAAAGATGAAACAGACGAAGAGAAGTTAATTCAAGCTATGTCTGAGCATCAAAAATTAATAGAGAGACCTATTTTAATAAAAGGTAACAGTGCAATTATTGGAAGACCTACTTCTAAGATAGCGGCGTTTATAAATGCTTAGAGTCTCTCTATCCTCACACCATTGTCTTCTAAAAATTTAGAGATAATGTCTGAGTGAGTATGCTCATAAGGTTTAGCATAAACTATCCTTTTAATCCCACTTGCTATTAAGTTTTTACTACATTCGCTACATGGTTCAAGTGTCACATAAATAGTAGCACCCTCTATAGAAATTCCTTGTCTTGCTGCCCAAATAATAGCATTCATCTCTGCATGAATTTCATAAGTTTTACTCCACTCATGATGCTCTTTTGTGTACTCACCATTCCAGTGATCAACACAGTTTGTAAAACCAGCGGGTGTTCCATTATAGCCAGTGCTAAGGATTCTGCCATCTTTGACTATGACTGCACCAACTTGTTTAGAGACACATTTTGAGGCAGTTGCTAGTTCAGTTGCTATGTTTATGAAGTTTTCGTCGCTTATCATTTTTTTCTTCTTATGTTAAATTAGGGCATTCTTATGACATTTATATCTGCATTATGACGAAGTCTTGCGAAGTAGTCACCTAGCACTTGTTCACGCTTTGTACTCATGATTTGTTTAATAATTTGCTCTCGAACTCCTTCGACACCTGCTTGTTTTGCTGATTCTATATTTTTAATATAGAAGCTCATATAGCCACCTTTTCCATCTGGTACAATAGGGCTAAAATGGTTGAGAGGTGTTCTCTCTAAAAGAGAAGCTAACTCTGGTGATATTCTATCGTAAGGCAAATTTTGCTCATTCATAGCAATGTCTGGTGAGTAGAACATAGGGTTATCTACTTTTTCTTGAAGTCTATTTTTATCTTTACCTTGGTAAATTATAGCTGTAAATGCACTAGGGTGTGAAAAGTTCTCTTTGTGTAACTCAAAATACTCTTCTATTTCATTCTCTTTAGGACGAGATATTGAAGAGTATGCGATAGCATTGTAAAGTTTTTGGCTTAAAAGTTTATGTTTTATTTTCTCTTTTAATTCACTTGAACTAAGACCGTTTGCTTCTCTAACAGCTTCATAAAAGTCACTTACACTCATGTTATTTCTTTGCGCCGTTTTTTTGATGTCGTCATAAACTTCACCACTGCTAACACTAATTTTTCTCTCTCTAGTCTCTGCTTTTTCTAAAGCTTTTCGTATAAGAGCATCAGAAGATCTTTTTGCACTCAATCCAGAGAGTTCCATCTCTTTTTTTAATTCATAAAGAGTTATAGCCTCTCCTTTAACAACAATAGAAACGCCATCAATAAGTTGTGCATTTAAAGAGATAACAAAAAGAAGAGATAAAAATATTTTTGACATAAAAATTCACTTAAGTTAAGATTTTGGTATGCCATTTTACCTCTTTTTTACCAACAGATATATAAATTCTTAAAGAGGAAGAAGAATGCTAGGCTTTTTACTAATTCTATTAGCATTTTACCCACTCTTAACCTACTTTAGCTAAAATTTCAGCACTAAAAATAAAGGCTTTTACATGGTTGTTACTCGTTTCGCTCCTTCACCTACAGGTTACTTACATATTGGTGGTCTTCGTACTGCACTTTTCTCTTACCTTTGGGCTAAAAAAAATGGTGGTAAGTTTGTTCTTCGTATAGAAGATACAGATAAAGCTCGTAACTCGCAAGAGGCAACAGCAGCAATTTTAAAAGCATTTGAGTGGTTAGGACTTGAGGCAGATGGTGAAATAACTTATCAGTCTCAACGTGATGAAATTTATGCAAAATATATTCAGCAACTTTTAGATGAGGGTAAGGCTTATAAGTGTTATATGTCTAAAGAGGAACTTACAGAGCTTCGTGAAACTCAAATGGCAAATAAAGAGCGAACTAAGTACAACGGTAAATATCGTGATTTTAAGGGAACACCTCCAGAGGGTATTTCACCAGCTATTCGTATAAAAGCACCCCTTAGTGGTGAAATTTTAGTAAAAGATGGTGTTAAAGGTAACATCTCTTTTCAAGCAGAAGATATTTTAGATGATTTTGTAATAGCAAGAGCTGATGGCGCACCAACTTATAACTTTGTAGTTGCTATAGATGATTATCTAATGGGTATAAATGAAGTAATCCGTGGTGATGACCACCTAAGTAACACACCAAAACAGATAGTAGTGTATGAGGCTTTAGGTTTTGATATACCTGCCTTTTATCATGTACCAATGATTCACAACTCTAAGGGTAAAAAACTCTCTAAGCGTGATGGTGCAACAGATGTTATGGCATATAAAGAGATGGGTTATACACCCGAAGCACTTTTAAATTTTTTAGTACGTTTAGGGTGGAGTCACGGGGATCAAGAGATTTTTTCAATGCAAGAGATGATTGAACTTTTTAATCCTAAAGATATTAATAAATCAGCTTCTATATATAACACTGAAAAGCTTGATTGGTTAAATGGGCATTATATTAAAAATAGTTCAAACGCCAAACTTGCTGAACTTTTAACTGCTTATGACTTAGTGTTAACTTCACACGATAAAAAAGAGATTTTATTAGATGCTCTTAAGGAACGTGCAAAAACATTAAAAGAGTTAGCTGAGTTAAGTCGTGAAATTTTAGAAACACCAACTTCGTATGATGCTAAAGCTGTTAAAAAAGCTTTTAAAGAGGGTTATACAGAAGTATTAAATAATTTTGGAGCTAAGGTTACTGCTGCAGATGAACTGCATCTCCCTCTTGATTATCATACTCTTATGGAAGAGGTTGTTTCTGAAATGGAAATAGGGTTTGGAAAAATAGGTATGCCACTTCGTGTAGCACTTTTAGGAAAAATGGGTGGACCAAATATAGATGTGATTATGGCTATATTAGGTCGTGATGAGACTATGCTTCGTATAGCAAACGCCATCACTGCGAATGCTTAGCCTGTAACTATATTGTTTCTTCCATTGTCTTTGGCTTGGTAGAGTAGTTTATCTGCTCTACTTATAAGTTCACTTATCTCTTCGTCATCCTCTTTATACATAGTTAATCCACCACTAATAGTAATCTTTAGAAGTTCGTTGTTATGAACTATTTTTAAATTTTCTATACTTTTACGACTTTAATATAAAAACCCAAATAAGTACAATGGTATTTTATTACCACTCCCTACTTCTATATCATCTGCGACTACATAAGAATTATCAATATCCTTAATTTGTTTAAAACTTTTACTTTTCCCACCAACTTCAATAGTATATTTTTCATCAACTATAAAATCACCTTTTTTAGAAGCGGTAATACTATGCCCAGCATTACAAACTATACCACTAAAGAAACTTTCTCTTAGTGTTCCGATATCTGGTGTTTGGCAAAGTAATTTAAACATATTAGGATTGTCTAAGTATATTTTCTCTGGTTTTTTAATGATAGCTTCACCTCTTGAGGTTGCTGATACCATTCTTATAATTCTACCTTTTTGCAAAGCATCAAGATAGACATAGAGTGTCTTAGGGTCAACTTCTACAGATGCAGCTAATGTTGTGATATTTGGCTTATAGGGGACAGAACTACATAGTAGAGTGAGTATCTTTTTAATGTTTCTTAGCTTTTTAGGATCAATGTTATATATTTGGAGTAAATCAATATCTATAGTTTTATTTATAGCTTCTGCAAGCTTCATGCTCACGGTATCTTCATCTTCTAAATAAAATGGATAAAAACCAAAATTAAAATAATCTTTAAAATATTTGAGTGGTTTTATTTTAGATAAAATTTCTTGTGAGTGTTGAGCATGATTTGAAAATATATTTTCAAGTGTAAGTTTAGGGAACTTTCTTTCAGTCTGCATCTCTATAAATTCTCTAAATGAAAGTGTAGGAAGTGTATACTTTAAAACTCTTCTACTCAAATCTGCATTATCAAGGTGAAGTGCTGAAGAGCCTGAAAATATTACATTTATCTCTAAAAAATCCCATATAGTTTTTAAGTCAACTGCAAAACTATCTTGGTTATGTATCTCATCTAAAATCAGAAGCTTACCTCCATAAGAAGCAAACTCCTTAGCAATCTCTAATATGCTTGTAGAACTCATCAATGGGTGGTCTACACTTATATAAAGCATCTCATCGTTAGATAAGTTTTGTTTTTTCATATGCTGTAGTAATAAAGTTGTTTTACCGACACCTTTTGCTCCAACGATACCTATTATTCTATTTTTAGAATTTATCTTATATAATAAATCTCTTTCGTACTGAGGCATTCTTTTTGCCAAGAATAAAGATGAGTATTCTTTTAATGATTCTAACAACTCCATAACACAACCTTCTTCCTTGAAACTTTTTTAAATATTTAAAAGTATTTTATCAATATTGGGATTAATAATATATTATTGAGCTAGTATAAGAGTTTAAAATATAAATTTGGATAATTAATTATGGAATATTTAAACC
>Ga0256826_1000365_pt1 | contig 27240 bp, 32 predicted proteins | sample CV79metaG_FD_185975 | JGI IMG/M metagenome (GOLD analysis project Ga0256826, IMG submission 185975) | Hydrothermal vent microbial communities from East Pacific Rise, Pacific Ocean - CV79 | ecosystem: Environmental > Aquatic > Marine > Hydrothermal vents | place: Pacific Ocean: East Pacific Rise...
GAGGTATATACGGTTTTTTTGGTGGTATTGGTTTTGTTTTTAGAATTTGTTTTATTTTAGGTTCTACTTTTTTTGTTTTATTGATAGTTATCTTTTTAAACACTCTTTTTTTTTCAACTTTTTTTGGTGTGTATTTTACTTTTTTTTGTTTAGTTATTTTTTTTACAACTCTTTTTTTAGTTTTTTTACTTGGTTTAACTATTTTTTTAAGCTGTGAGCCTTTTGGCATTGGTGGTATCTTTTTTTGTACTTTAGGTACTTTTTTTGTAAGACCTGATTTTTTAGAAGTTATTGGTAGTTCTTTTAATGAAATTTTTATTTTTTGTTCTTGATGTTTTATGGGTTTTTTAACATTTGTTGATGTTGTTCCAAGTACCCAAAACACCATTAGTAAAAGTGCATGAATTAAAAGTGCTACAAAGAGGGCAAAAAGTGAACGATTCAATCTATTCCGTTTATATTAAATTTTTAAAATTGTAACCAATATAAATTAATACTACTTAGCTATAATTACAAAAATATTTATCTAAGGTAATTTCAATGAATACAAAAGAGTCACTAAAAGCGTTTGATGAAGCAAAAGATTTAATTCCCGGTGGAGTAAATTCTCCTGTTAGAGCATTTTCAAGTGTTGGAGGTTCTCCAATTTTTATAGCTGAAGGTGAGGGTGGTTATTTAAAAGATATTGATGGAAACAAATATGTAGATTTTGTTCAGTCATGGGGTCCACTTATTTTTGGTCATAGAGATGAAACTATAGAAGCGGCTGTTATGGACGCTGTAAAACATGGTCTTTCATTTGGTGCGCCAACTTTAGCAGAAACAGAGTTAGCAAAACTTGTAGTATCTATGTTTGATTCTATTGATAAAATTCGTTTTGTATCTAGTGGAACAGAGGCTGTAATGAGTGCTATTCGTCTTGCTCGTGGGTTTACTAATCGTGATGATATTGTAAAATTTACAGGTTGTTACCATGGTCATAGTGATTCACTATTAGTTGAAGCAGGAAGTGGTGCTGTAACTTTTGGAAATCCATCAAGCCCTGGTGTTCCAGCTGATTTTACAAAACATACACTTTTAGCAGAGTATAATAATATTGAGAGTGTAAAAAAATGTTTTGAAGACTCTAAAGATATAGCTTGTGTAATTATTGAACCAATAGCTGGAAATATGGGCTTTATTCCAGCAGATAAAGAGTTCTTACATGAACTAAGAAAACTTTGTGATGCAAATGGAACTTTACTGATTTTTGATGAAGTTATGTCAGGTTTTCGTGCAACTTTAAATGGTGCAGAATCTATTACTGGTGTTACTCCAGACATAGTGACACTTGGTAAAGTTATTGGTGGTGGTATGCCAGTTGGTGCTTTTGGTGCAAGACGTGAAATTATGGCAAAACTCTCACCAGAGGGTCCTGTGTATCAAGCAGGAACATTAAGTGGAAACCCTGTTGCTATGGCTGCTGGTTTTGCTGCACTTACAAAACTAAAGAAAAATGCTCAGGTAATGTCAGTTCTACATGAGCGAGCTACTAAGCTAGTAGAGGGCATGCGTGATGCGGCAAAAGAAAACGGTATAACTATGCAAATAGATTCTATTGGTTCTATGTTTGGATTCTTTTTAAATGATAAAGCAGTGAAAAATTTTGCAGATGCATGTTCTTGTGATGCAGAACTTTTTGCTAAATTTCACTCAGGCATGTTGGCAGAAGGTTTTTACTTTGCTTGTTCACTTTATGAGACTGGTTTTATCTCAACTGCAACTACTGATGAGATGATTGAAGATACTATTAAAGCGGCTAAAAAAGTGTTTAAAGATATAGCTAATGGCTAATGAGCAAGAGAAGAAAAAACCACGTATAAAGCCTATTATAGAAGCTGCTGATTCTCTATCACTTGGGATTTCTATGGTTGTTGCTGTACTCATGGGTGTGGGAATTGGTTTTCTTCTTAAGCGTTTTACAGAAATTGGATGGTTATTTTGGGTTGGTGTAGCTGTGGGTATAGCTGCTGCAATACTAAATGTATATAAAGCATATTCAAAACAATATAAAGTATTTGAAGAACTAGCACAAGAGCCTCGTTATGCAATAAAAAAACAGCTTGAAGATGAAGATGATGAGGATTACGGTGAAACAAAGTATTAAAATCTTTTTTATAGTAGAGATATTTGTACTTTTAAGTAAGTTCATATCTTTTGAATTTTTTATAAATCTTCAAGTAGCATTTTTAAGTAGTTTTTTTGTGATTTTAGGTTCAGCCTATGCTCATAGAAAAATGGTTATATCTGATGTTGAAAATGAAAATATTGGATATCAAAGAGATTTTCTTGATGAAGTTGAAGATCCTCATGAGCTTTATGATGATGAACCAATAAATGAAGCTCCAGCAGAGGAGTTGAGCTTAAAAGAGATAGTTCAAGAAGAAAAAAAGAAAATCAAAACTTTTAGTGCTAAAAGTATTAAAAAAGGTGCTAAAGCTGGTTCATCTGTATTTAGACTTATTCCTTATGTATTTTTAGTGCTTGGTTTTATAGCACTTAAAAATAATGATTTATTGGATATTGCTATTTATTTACCATCTTTACTTGTTGGGATTATTGCAGGTTCAAGTAGCTCTAAATCTGTTTTATCTTAAGAGGTAATCATAGGTATATTTATAGTTACTTTCTTTTCTATGTTTAGATAAAAGTTAGTATTTGATGCCATAACTTCTAGTTCGTTTAACTCTTCTTGGTTGATTTTTTCTGCAGATACTTCTATGGAAAAAATACTGTATTTTTTACCATCAAATCTAATATGTTCACCAATTCTATAATATATCTTAGTATTAATCTTTTTATTTTCCATAAAACATGAGTAAACTTTTGAAAATATTTTAATAAATGAGCTAGAGTCAATTATGATATCTGGAATAGTTGGATCAAACTCTTTTGTAAAAATTATATTTGAATTGATAGAATTTGTAGATATACATAAATCTACAAGTGTATAAATGTTTGTTAGTTCACCTGTTGGTTTTGGGTTATTTAGTTTAAAAGATGGTGCTTGATATAGTTTTATGCCTATTTCATCATCATTTTCATAGCCAACAGTAAGTGCAAAGAAATTATAACGACCAAACTCTAAATTTATAAAAGTAGTTTTAAAGCCAAAAGTAACATTGGCATAGGTTGTAGCGAGGTTGAACAACTCTTCTGGTGTTACTGCACCAAAAAGAAATTGTGCTTCAGTATTAACTGATTTTATTTTACCATTTGACTCAAAGAGTATGAAGGGATTGTAATCATACTCTATCCATTGTTGCTCAAAAGTCATAAAATTTACTACTCTTCTATATAGTTTTTAAGTTTTCTACCTACTTTAGGATGCTTAAGCTTTTTAATAGCAGAAGACTCAATTTGACGAACACGCTCACGAGTTACACTTAACTCTTTACCAATCTCTTCTAAAGTTCTATCACTCTCATCATCCATGATTCCAAAACGAAGTTTAATAACTGCTTTTTCACGTTCATTTAACTGTTCTAATACTGATTCTATTTGAACTCTCAAATCATCTTTAAGTATTGCATCAGATGGTGATATTGAAGTTTTATCTTCAATAAAGTCACCAAATCTACCATCATCTTCACTACCAATAGGAGCTTCTAATGAAATTGGTTCTTTAGTGATTTTAATAACATTTTTAACTTTTTCAACTGATAAACCAACCTCTTCAGAGATTGTATCTACATCTGGCTCTTTACCATGTTCTTGAAGGTGTTTACGCATGATTTTATTGATACGGTTAATAGTCTCAATCATATGAATTGGGATACGAATAGTACGAGCTTGATCAGCAATAGCACGTGAAATTGCTTGACGAATCCACCAAGTAGCATAAGTTGAAAATTTATAACCTTTTTGGTATTCAAATTTATCAACGGCTTTCATGAGACCAATATTACCCTCTTGGATAAGGTCAAGGAAAGGAAGACCACGGTTTGTGTAACGTTTAGCAATAGAAACAACAAGTCTAAGATTTGATTTTGCCATCTTAGTTTTGCTTATTTCAGAAATATTTTTACCACGTTTAATTTGTTCTAAAATATCTGCTAATTTATCTGGTTCCATATCGAAACTATTTTTACTTGCTTCTTTTGTTTGAACAAGTTTTTTAATCTCCATATATGTAGAAACCATAGTTGCTTCTGGAACCATATTTGCGATATCTTCTTTTTTAAGTTCTTGTATTTTATCTACTAAAATTCTATGATTTGCTTTTAGTGTAGCATTAAAAAGTGGAAGTTTATACTCAAGTCTTTTAAGTTCTTTATCAAAACCATCATCACTTTTAAGTGCAGTTTCCATTGCTTTTACAAGTTCATTAATAAGTTTAGAAGTTGGACCAAGATCTAGTAACTTTTCTTTTAGGGCAGCTTTTTTAAATGTTACACCTAGAAAGTACTGAACTTTTTCTAGTGTTAACTCTCCAGCTTGATTTTCTAACTCTTGATCTGTAAGTTTTATCCAATCTTTTTTTGCTTTTTCCAACGCTTTAAAGCTAGTTGTTACTTTTTCAACTCTAGTTTTATCTTTTGCTGTTAAAGTTTTTTCTACTTCTGTTTCAGCTGATTCTGTAGTTGAGTCAGAATCATCAGAATCTTCTTTTTCATCTTCAAAACTTTTAAATAACTCTTTTACTCTTCTTTCACGATTTATAAGTGGTTCTTTATAGTCTAAAATAAAGTTAATTAAGTATGGTACAGAACAAATTGCATCAATAATTATGCTCTCTCCACCCTCTATTTTTTTAGATATTTCTATCTCTTCTTCTTTTGTAAGAAGTGGGATTTGTCCCATTTCTCGAAGATACATACGAACTGGTGAATCTGAACGAGACCACTCTAGTAGTTCATGTTCTTTTAAAATATCAAATTTATCAGTTTCATTATTTTCAAGCATTTTTCTTTGAGCTGATCTTCTAGCTTCTGCTTCTTTATCATTAAGAAGTTTTGCATGCTCTGATGCTGTATATATACAGCTTTTATTTTTTTCAATAAGTTTAAAAATATTTTTTGCTTGTGCTGCTGTTGGTTGCTTATCGAAAAGTTCAATAAGTGATTCGTAAGTAGAACACTCTTTTGATTTTTTATCTGTGAAAAATGAGTCAATTGCTTTGTTGAGTTCTTTAGCTGTCATTTAAAGTATGCCTTATTAGATTGTTAAGTTTTATTAAAGGTGGATTATACCCAAATTATTTTAAATCTACAAATTTTTCTTCATTTTTAAGTTGGTACACCATTTGCTTTGAAACTTTTAATAAATCTAATAAAGGAAACTGTATGCAAAGTGGATATTACTCTTCAGCAGCGGGAATGGTTACTCAATTTAATCGTCTTGATGTTATTGCAAATAATCTTGCCAATGTAAATACAGCTGGTTTTAAAGAAGAAGATGTTGTTGTTGGTGACTTCATGAGAATCTATCAAGAAGCTAGAGATGAGTTGCCAAATGCTACAAATTCAAAAGATGCAGCACAGTTTTTAAATAGAACAATGACCAAAGCTCCCCAGATTGTTGATGCTTATGTGGATCATACAGTTGGAATGATGCAAAAAAGTGACAATCCATTAGATTTTGCACTCATGAAAGAGGGTTTATTTTTTTTAGTTGAAACTCCACAAGGTGTTAGACTAACAAGAGATGGTTCATTTTCTGTTGATGATGAGGGAAGTTTGATTACAAAATCAGGATTCAAAGTTTTACCAAATGATTATTTTTCATCTAAAGATTATATTAATGTAGATTTAAAAGATGTAGCACTACAAGCAGATAAAAATGGGCAACTTTATAGAAATATACCTGGTAGTTTAAGTCTTACTCAAAGTTCAAAGTTATTTATAGTCCAGCCAGATAATTTAGACCTACTTAAAAAAGAGGGAAATAATCTTTATAGATATGACTCAAAAGAGGAATTAAAAAGTTTTGATGAAAGCGGGGCTGTAAAGCAGGGTTTTGTTGAAAAAAGTAATGTAAATGCTGTAAAAATGATGACTCAACTAATAGAAACAAATCGTTTAGTGGGAATGTACCAAAAAGCTATGCAAGTTCAAATGGACGATATGAATAATGACGCAATTAATAAATTAGCAGTAGCTAAATAAATAAAAGGATAACTTCATGATGCAATCACTTTATACTGCCTCTACAGGAATGTTAGGGATGCAGACACAAATAGATACGACAGCCAATAATATTGCCAATGTAAATACTATAGGTTTTAAGAAAAGTCGTGCAGAATTTGCAGACTTAATGTACAAAGTAATGGAGTATGCTGGAACTTCAACTTCTGATGTTACAAAAAGTCCAACAGGTATAGAGGTTGGTTTGGGTGTTCGTCCAACAGCGATAAATAAAATATTTTCAGAGGGTAGTTTAAAACAAACTGACAATGAACTTGATATGGCAATTACCGGTAAGGGATTTTTTAAACTAGAGCTTCCTGATGGTACTGAAGTTTATTCAAGAAATGGTGCATTTAAGATAGACCAAGATGGTACTATTGTTAATAGTGATGGTTATAAAATGGTACCTGAAATAGTTGTTCCACCAGATGCTATGAATGTTAGTATTGGTACAGATGGGATTGTAACTGTAGTTCAACCAGGGCAAACAGAAGCTACTCAAGTTGGACAAATTACTTTAACAAACTATGTAAATCCAGCTGGACTACATTCTCTTGGAGATAACTTATATATTCAGACAGATAGTTCTGGTGAACCGGTTGAGGGTACTCCTGGTATTGATGGTCTTGGTATTTTAAGACAGGGTTTTGTTGAGCTTTCAAATGTTGAACTTGTTGTTGAACTTACAGACCTAATTACTGGTCAAAGAGCTTATGACTCTAATTCAAAAGTAATCACTACAAGTGATGAAATGCTACAAACTACAAATAACTTAAAACGTTAGTAAGTACTTAGGAACAGCTTCATACTAAATGATATGAAGCTATTTAACCTATTTTAAATTATCTCTTTATAAATTATAAACCTCATTTTAGATATAATCGCAAACTTAATTAGAAAAAAACATATAGGATTTTTATATGAACAAAGCAAATATTGATGGTAAAGTTTGGACTTTCGGAAAAGATATTGATACAGATTTAATCATAGCTGCACGCTACTTAAACACTTCAGTACCAGAAGAATTAGCAAAACATGTTATGGAAGATGCTGATCCAGATTTTGTAAATAAAATGAGCATTGGTGATGTTATAGTTGCTGGTGAAAACTTCGGTTGTGGATCATCTCGTGAACACGCACCAATAGCACTCAAAGCTGCTGGAGTAGCTGCAATTATTGCACCAACTTTTGCAAGAATTTTTTATAGAAATGCTTTCAATATGGGACTACCAATATTTGAATTACCACAAAGTGCAGAGATTAGTGAGGGTGATGAAGTAAGTGTTGATATGAACAATGGAACAATCACAAATAAAACTACAAATAAAACTTATGATTTTACACCTATTCCAGACTTCATGCAAGAGCTGATAGATGCAGGTGGGTTAATGAATTTTGCACAAAATGAGATAAAAGAACAAGGAAGTAAATAATGAAAAAATATAAAATAGCACTTATTAAAGGTGATGGAATTGGTCCAGAAATTATTGATGAGGCTACAAAAGTTTTAGATGCAGTTGCTTCTTGTTTTGATTTTGATTTTGAGTATGAAGAAGTACTTATGGGTGGTTGTGCTTATGATATTACAGGTGATCCTCTTCCACAAGAAACAATTACAGCTTCACTAAATAGTGATGCTGTTCTTTTTGGAGCTATCGGTGGTCAAAAATGGGATAATTTACCTCGTGAAAAACGTCCTGAGAGTGGACTTTTGAAATTTAGAAAAGAACTTGGTGTTTATGCAAATCTTCGTCCAGCTGTTGTTTATGATGAACTTGTAAATGCATCTTCACTTAAACCTGAAATTATTAACGGTGTTGATATTATGGTTGTTCGTGAGCTTATTGGTGGTATTTACTTTGGTGAACCAAAAGGTAGAGATGAGGATAAAGGGTGGAATACTATGGTTTACACTCGTCATGAGATAGAACGTATCGCTCATAGAGCATTTAAAATTGCACAAAAAAGAAGTAAAAGAGTTTGTTCAATTGATAAAGCAAATGTACTTGATGTTTCTCAACTTTGGCGTGATGTTGTTACCAAAATTTCAGAACAATATCCAGATGTAGAACTTACTCATATGTATGTAGATAATGCAGCTATGCAACTTGTACTAAACCCTAGACAATTTGATGTAATGCTTACTGGAAATATTTTTGGTGATATTTTAAGTGATGAAGCATCTATGCTTTGTGGTTCAATAGGTCTTTTACCATCAGCTTCAGTTGGTGATAAAATTGGTGTTTATGAGCCTATTCATGGTTCAGCTCCAGATATAGCAGGTCAAGGTATAGCAAATCCAATTGCTACAATATCTTCTGCAGCTATGATGCTTAAATATGCACTTGGTGAAGAACTTGCAGCTACAAAAATTGATGATGCAATTAAAAGAGCATTGAGTGAGGGTTACCGTACTCAAGATTTAGCACAATATGATGCAAAAGAAGTTTGTTCAACTTCAGAAATGGGTTCAATTATTGCTAATTATGTAGCAAAATAGATAAAATGAAAACATTAACCTTAGCAAATATATATGAATTACAAGGGCTTAAAGAAGAAGCTCTTGATATCTACAAAGATATACTTAAAAAAGATTCAAATAATAGTGAAGCTAAGATAGCTATTAGAAGATTATCTGGTATGAGAAAAAAGTTTTTAAATGTAAACACTCAAATGAAAGAATTTTTTCTAAAAATGGACGATGAAATAGAGTTTATAGAATTTGAAAGGTGGTTACTAAAATTATGGAACTAAAAGATGTAATATTATCAACATTAGCAGAGATGGAAGATACAGGTACACCAGTAAATAATAGTGAAAAACCAGCAATAAAAGAAGTTATAAATAAAGAGCTTGAAATACAAAAAGAGCAAATAGAAGATACTTCAGATGAAATTTCAAGTGATAATGAGATGTTATTTTTAACCTCTATGAGAGAAAGATTACTTGTTCTTTTTGAGGGTTTTCAAGCACCAAATAATACAAACTTAGAAGCTAAAGTTGATTTAACTTTAAATTTTTTAGAGTATATTTTAGTAAATATAGATACGAGAGTAAAAGCTCTTGAAAAAGAGGGTAGATAGATGTCACAATATAGAGTACTTATAGATGCTAATGATGAAAAAGGTTTAGTTCATAAAGTATCTACTATTTTTTATAATAATGACTTAAATATACTTTCAAACTCTGAATTTGTTGATAAAGATAAAAATAAATTTTTTATGCGTTCAGTTGTTGATGGCAATGTAGAACTTAAGATTTTAAAACAACAAATTATAGAAGCTCTTCCAAATAGTGCTACTGTAGAGCTTATTGAACCAAAAAAGAAAAATATTATAATAATGGCAACAAAAGAGATGCATGCTCTTGGTGATATTTTGATTCGTCATGAAGCTGGAGAGCTTGAAGCAAATATTTTAGCTGTAGTATCTAACTATGATATTTTAGAATCTTTAGTAAGTAAATTTAATATACCTTTTATAACTGTATCCCATGTAGATTTGGATAGAGAATCTCATGAAGCTAAAGTTATTGAAGAAATATCAAAATTTGATGATGTTGATTATATCGTTTTAGCTAAATATATGCGTATTTTAACTCCAAATTTTGTAAAAACTTATGAAGATAAGATTATAAATATTCATCACTCTTTTTTACCAGCATTTATAGGAGCAAATCCTTATAAACAAGCATATGAACGTGGTGTAAAAATCATAGGTGCTACTTCACATTTTGTAAACAATAACCTTGATGAAGGTCCAATTATAGCTCAAGAGGTTATTCATGTAGATCATGCTTTTGGTTGGAGAGATATGCAAAGACTTGGAAAAGATGTTGAAAAAGTAGTACTTTCTCGTGCATTGAAACTTGCACTTGAAGATAGAATATTTGTATATGAAAATCGTACGGTAATATTTTAGTGTTATACACTAAAATAAGTAAAACTTGTTTTTTTGAGAGGAATATGAATGGCATTTAATCTAGTCTTGGTAAATCCACAAATACCAAATAATACTGGTGCAATAGGTAGACTCTGTGTAAATGCTGGTGCAACATTACATATCATAAAGCCTATAGCATTTGATATTGATGAAAAAGCAGTTCGTCGAGCAGGACTTGATTATTGGGAAAAATTAGACCTACAAGTATGGGAAAGTATTGATGATTTTTTTGATAATAATGAAATTTCAGATAATGCACATTTTGCAACAACTAAAACAGATAGACCTTATTTTGAAGCAAAGTTTAAAGATGGTGATTTTATATTTTTTGGAAGTGAAACAGCAGGAATTCCAGAAGACATTTTAAACAAATTTAAAAAGCAAAATATAACTATACCTATGACAAAAGAGGGTAGAAGTTTAAACTTGGCAATAAGTACAGGTATAGTTCTTTATGATGCAATTAGACAAACTTATGATAGTTTTGAGGTTTAGATAATGGGTATACTAGATATAATAATGTCAATTCTCTTTATATTGTTTATGATTTTTGTTTTTGGTGGTTACCATAAAGTAAAATCAGGTGAACGTGAAGCTTTAAAAAAACGACAAGAAGAAAAAGAGGCTACAAAAAATTCCTAAAATATTTTTTCAGCCCATAACTCTAATTTAATTTCAAACTTTTCTAATAAACTTTGTGTCTTTAAAATCATAATTGACATATTGTATCCTTTAAATTAATTGACAAATACTACACATTTTTTAAATAAAATATAAAAAATATTGCATTTTGTCATATTTTTTTGACATTTTTTTAGAAAATCATTATAATTAGACTATAAAAGTGTGAATTTAATGTGGAGAAGATGTTATGAAAAATTTTTTAGAAGTAATTGAAGAAATAAAAAGTATAGTATCTGCTGAATTTTTAGGAAAGAAAATATTTGATAAAGATGTAGCAGATGTTCTTGGAATTTCACAAATGAATTTTGCCACTATGAAAAAGCGAAATAAAATACCATTTGGGGAACTTCTTGATTTTTGTGCAACAAAATCTATAAGTATAAACTGGATGCTTTATGGTCAATCACCTGAAAGCCTTGTAGATGCTACAAATAAATTTTTTATGATTAAGTATTTTGATGATATAGCTGCTTCTGCTGGTGGTGGGGCAGATGCCGATACTGAAGCATCAAAAGAATTAGAAATTCCTCATGAGTTTGCTATGATGCTTGGTGGTGAAAGAGAATTGAAATATATTGAAGCAATTAATGTTTCAGGTGACTCAATGGAGCCTACTTTTTCATATAATGATATAGTATTTATAAACAGAAGCAAGACTGATTATCAAAGGGGTGGTATATTTACTATTCGTACAGAGGCTGGTTTATTTATTAAGCGTTTAGTTCGTAGAATTGATGGAAAAATAGATATAATATCTGACAATGAAGTTTACACAACTCAAACACTAGAGCCTCATGAAATAGATATTATAGGTAGAGTTGTAAGTAGATTTGGTGAAATTGACTAGAGAGGTTTTTAATTTATGAGATATTTTTTCTTACTTTTATCTATGCTTTTACTTGTTGGATGTTCAACAAACAAGGTTAAGCCAATAGTAAAAAAGCAAATAAAGCAAATAAAAATTATAAAATGTACGCCATTAGCAAAAAATAAAGTACCAATTTCTAAAAGTAGAAAAGATACTGATATAAATACAACAATCCCAATACAAGATTTAGTAAATTTTCCTCAAAATGTAAAATATTATTTAAAAAATATTGATGATAATAATAAAACATACAAAATACAACAAAAATATGAAAAATACTATTTTAGTATATGGAATAGATCTAAACCAAATGAAAAATTAAAAGATGTCAAATGGCCTTTTTTATCTTATAAATATGGAAAAAGTTATGGTGAAAATCTACAACCGATAAACAGATCATTTTTTAAACAGATGCTAGATGATTCTAACTTTAAAGACTATGCAACACTAAACTTAAAAGCTATAACTATTAAAGAGGTAAACATAAGGGCTTTCCCTACAATAAAACCACTTTTAAGAAATCCAAAATTAGCAGGTGAAGGTTTTCCATTTGATTATTTACAAAACAGTACAATTCATGCAAATAAGCCAATACTTATCTCACATTACAGTAAAAATAAGGAATGGGCTTATGTATTTAGTAGTTTTGCATCTGGTTGGATAAAAAGTTCTGAGTTTGTAGTTTTAAATAAAAAATATACTAAGATATGGCAAAAAGCAAAACAGATACATATAACAAAAGAGGGTGTAGATATATATGATGAGAAACATAATTTTATGTTTAAGTCTAAGATAGGTATGATGTTTGCACTTATAAAAGAAAATAAAGATACTTACACAATCTTAACAGTATCAAAAAAGAAAAGTAATTTAGCGTATTTTATAAGATCAAAAATATTAAAAAATATAGCTTCTAAAAATTATTTACAACTAAATAAAGAAAATTTAAAAAATATTATAGATGAAGTATCTAAAACTAATTATGGCTGGGGTGGTATGTATGAGCAAAGAGACTGTTCATCTATGCTTAGAGATTTATATGCACCTTTTGGTATATGGCTACCTAGAAATTCATACCAACAATCAAAAGTTGGTCAGGTTATATCATTTGAAAATTTAGATTCAAATCAAAAAATAAAACTCATAAAAGAAAAAGCAGTACCATTTCAAACACTTTTATATAAAAAAGGTCATATAGTTTTATATGTGGGGACTTATAATGATGAGATAATTATTTTTCATAATGCTTGGGGTATAAAGACCATAAAAGATGGATATGATGGTAGAATAATTATAGGAAAACCCATATTTTCCACACTAAAACTTGGGAAAAACCAAAGGTTTTATGATAAAAACTCAGAAATACTTAAAAATTTAAAGAGTATGAATATTTTAACACACTAGATATATTAAGCTTTTATATCTAGTAGTGTTCCAAACATTTGATCTTGTGTTTTAATAGCAGCTACATTTACACCTGTTGCATCTTGAGCAACTATTTGGTCTGGTATCTCTTTTGCTAAGTCTGTTTGACTTTTTTGTGAACCATTATCATCAGCTTTTACATTATATGCATTAACCGAGTTCTTGGAAGAGTTTGTTATTCTTGTATCGTTTGGCACAAACTTATCAGTATTTACATTAGCAACATTATTGGCAGATGTATTTAGCATAGTTTGTTGAGCTTGTATTGATGATACATTATTTGATATGTTCATGTAAAACTCCTTTTTTATATTTATTACTAATTATAGTATTATAAAACTAAAAAGATGTTTATATGATTTGTGTAGTTTTTTTTGTACGCAGTAAAATATCTGCATACAAAGAAAGTTTTTAGTGAAGATCAGCGTTTAGTTTAATCTCTTTAGTTGAGCGAGAAGCTGTAATCTCACCTGTCATAGAGTTTTGTCTATAATGGATACCATAAAAACCTGCAAGTTGTTTTCCTTTGAAAATTTCACCTTCCATTTTCATATTAGTATTTACATCCATGATTTTTTTCAACTCTTCTGCTTGAATACCTATTTTAGTACCTTCTAAAATAGCAATACCAGCATCAATAATACAACCATCACCAAGAGGAATACCACAAGTTGAGTTAGCTCCTAAAAGACAGTTTTTACCAACTGAGATAGGGTTTCCATCAGTACCACTTAAAACACCTAAGATTGAAGCACCACCACCAACATCACTACCATCACCAACAATTGCAGAAGAACTTATGCGCCCTTCAACCATAACAGAACCTGTAGTTCCAGCATTGAAGTTAATGTATGAAGCACCTGGCATTACAGTTGTTCCAGCTGCCAATTGAGCTCCAAAACGAACTTTTGATGTATCTAAAATACGAGTATTATCTTGAGGGATAATATGTTGAAGGAATCTTGGGAATTTATCTACAAAATCAATATGTGGATATTCATTTGCAAGTTTTAACTCAATTTCAAACTCTCTTAAATAATCAAGTTCTATTGGTTGACCAGCAGACCATGCAACATTTGGTAATGCACCAAATGCACCATTTAGATTGATATCACGAAGAGGAACTTTTGCTTGAGAGATTGCATAAAGTTTTAAGTAAGATGCTTCAACACTTTTTAATGGAGCATCATCAAAAATGAAAGTAACTTTAAATTCACCTTCTAGTGAACCATTTGTCATGATTTGAGTGTAAAGTGCAGATACTACTTGAATATTTTTATGAGCATCACCATGAGCTTCATCAGCATAAGGCGTAAAAGCGTTAAGACAGCTTTTTAAAAAGTCAGCATTAATATTGCAAACAACTTCACTCTCATTAAAATCAACTTCAACACCTTGTTCTGATAATGCTTTTATGAAAATAGCAGCACTTCCAAAGTTTTCATCCCAGTTAATTAATGGATATGTAGCTTGAAGAGTTTTATCTACATTTAGTTGACCTAAATCAACACGACATATACCAAATGCTAAAGGGTCTCTGTAACCAGTAGTAGTTGATTTAATATTTTCTATAAGAGCTTTAAAAGCATCTGTTGTTTGTATTGTTTCCATGAATTCTCGCTTAAAATAATTTATTTGCGAATTATACTCAAAAACTACTAACAAAAATTTATATATACTTTCATTATGGATAAATGGATAAAATATTTAAAGAACAATGATTTTATAGCTGTAAAAAGATATATTAAAGATGGTGCAAACTTAGAAGAAACAAATGAAAGTGGTGAATCAATTTTAGCTATGTCATTGAGGTATAAATGTGATATAGATTTAGTGATGCTTTTAATTGAAAATGGTGCAGATATACATGACTTTGATGAAGAAGGTGTTAGTATTTTTGAAATGGCTATAACTTATGATAATCTTAAAATTGTAAAGTATATGATAGAACATGGTATTGATGTAAACAAAACTCAAAGAAGAAGTAGATTTACTCCTCTTATGGCTGCTACTTGTTACGGTAGAGTTGAAGTTGCTAAAATACTCATAGAAAATGGTGCAAATAAAAAAGCAACAGATTCAAAGGGTATTTCAGTTATTGATTTTGCTAGAAAAATGAACAAAAAAAGTATTTTAAAGCTTCTTGATTATGATGAAAATGCACCTAAAAATACAACTTATGCAAGATAAGTAAGAGGATATAAAACTTAATTAAGAGAGCGTAAAATAAACTGTGTAAACCTCAATAATTAAACCTATCTTTTTTACTTAATAAAGTGGTGCACTTTTAGTTTGCACTTGACATTAAATTGATTTAAAGTATAATTATTGATATAATGAAGATGAGAGATAAATAATATAGGGACTTAGATATGAAGAAAGTAGTTTTAATTACTGGTGCTAGTTCCGGAATGGGCAAATCTACCGCTGAATTTTTATCAAACAATAATTTTATAGTATATGCAGGAACGAGAGATATAGAAAAATTAGCTGATATCAAAAATGAAAATCTTATTCCTATTTTACTCGATATAACAGAGCAAAAAAATGTAAATGATGCAATAAATACTATAAATATAAAACAAAAAAGAATTGATATACTCATTAATAATGCCGGTTATGCTGTAGTCTCAACAGTCGAAAATATCAATGAACAAGAAATGCTAAATCAATTTAATGTAAATGTCTTTGGTGTTCTTAGAGTTTGTAAAGCTGTTATTCCTATCATGCGTAAACAAAAAAGTGGAATCATTATTAATATCTCTTCATTTTTAGGAAAAATTGGGCTTCCTCTTTTAACACTGTATAACTCTTCAAAATATGCGGTTGAAGGTATAACTGATTCCCTTCGTTATGAGCTTAAAGACTTTAATATTAGGGTTCATTCTCTTTTACCAGGTTTCTTTAATACCAACTTTGCACGATACAATCTTGCAACCAATGTTCAAACATTTGATAAAAACTCACCTTATTCAAATCTAGTCTCAAACCTAGCTCCCGTTATTATAGATGAAATTAACAATGGAAATAATACTGCTGAAGTATCCCAAATAATTTACAACATCATAATGAATGATAAATTTCCGGCTCGTGCTACAATTGGTGATAAGGCTAAAAAATTTTTACCTATGAGAAAAGACTTAAGTGATGAAGACTTTGAACGCAGAGTTAGAGAATACTATAAACTATAAAGAGATTTAATGGATAGCTTCTTTTTTAATATTACTGATACTTCGTATAAAGTAACTACTTTTAGTGAGAAAAAAAATGAGCTTATTAAAAGAGTAGATATTTCTAATGGTATCGTATTTTTCAATATACAACTTTACTCAAGGGAAGTAAAAGAATTTCATGTAAAAAACCTAGATAGAATGGTTATGATTAGTCTTACTAAAAAAGGTTCATTTACAATTTTTGATAATATTAAAAATAAAAACTATCTCGTAAAAGAAAATAGTATAAATATCTTCATATCTTCAAGACAAGATTTACTATTAAAGTCAGATTCCAATAATGAAACAGAAATTTTTGTGTTATTTATAGCTGACTTTATTTTAAAAAGGTATTTAAGCTCAAATCAAAATGAAGTTATAAATTTTTTATACAATAACCTTCAAGAAGAAGTCTCTTTCCAATTAATTGACTCTAACCCTATAGATGCACTTAGTTTGTATATTATAAATAAAATCATTAATACAAATAGTGAAGATACAATGAATAGCATTAAATGCGAGTACAGTATTTTAGAGTTTATGATTCATAGGTTTAAATTACTGGATATGATAGATACTGAACTTAGTAGTGATGAGATTTGTATATCGAGGTCTGCTAAAGATATTTTACTTCGTTCTTTTACTAATCCACCTACAATAGGAGTACTAGCTCATCTTTGTGCAACTAATGAATCTAAGCTAAAAAAAGTTTTTAAAAAAGTATATAACAGCACTATTTATACATATATACAAAAACTTCGACTTGAAAAAGCTAATCTACTTTTAAAAGATAGATATTTAAATATTGGTGAAATAGCAAAAGAAGTTGGATATAAACATCAAGGACATTTTTCAAAACTATTTTTTGAATACTATGAAGTCTATCCAAAAGACTTACTTAAAAAATAATCCCTCTACTGCTAAAATAAAATTCTTCTACTGCTAAAAAACTCTTGTTGATCACCCTAGTTTGATATATACTTTGTGTAATTTAAATACAGGAGTTTATAATGAGTAAAGTAGTTTTAATAACTGGTGCTACATCAGGAATGGGTAAAATCACAGCGGAGACGCTCTCTAAAAATGGCTATACAGTCTATGCAGGAACAAGAGATAAAAACACCACTATTGGTGAAGGCGCTTTAAAAAGTATATATATTGATGTAACGAAAATTGATTCAATCAATACTGCCGTTGACACTATTGTAACTAATGAAGGAAAAATAGATGTCTTAGTAAATAATGCAGGTTATGCCCTAGTTGCTACAGTTGAGGAAGGGACTGATGAAGAAATGTTCAAGCAATTTGATGTAAATGTATTTGGTCTTCTTAAAGTTACCAGAGCAGTTCTCCCACATATGAGGAAAACTAAGAGTGGAATCATTATTAATATATCTTCATTTTTAGGAAAAATGGGGCTACCTCTTCTGGCTCACTATACTGCTTCAAAATATGCAGTTGAGGGAATAGTAGATTCGCTTAGATTTGAAACATTACCATTTAACATAAGAGTTCATTCTATTCAAGCAGGTCTTTTTGGTACGAACTTTGTAGCTAAAGGTCTAGTAGTAAATACGCAAACAACTGGTGAAAACTCTCCATATAAAGATTTAGTGTCTCACTTTGTTCCTATTGTTGCAAAAGCTATAAATGAAGGACCATCACCACAACCAATAGCTGATGCTGTTAAAAATATTATTGAAGATGAAAATGCAGATATTTTTGTACCAATTGGTGCTGAAGCAGAAAATTTTTTACCTCTTAGATGTGAACTGTCAGATAAAGATTTTGAACAAAAAATCAAAGATACTTTTGGCTTATAATTATGTACTTTTTTTGCTTACATAACTCAAATTTTTAAACAAATAAAAGAGGGCTATACAATGAAAAATATTTTAATAATAAATAATTTGCATGAAGAAAGAAATCTCTTCACTATTAATATATTAATTTTAGATGGAATCAGTACGGCAAAAAATATGATTACTGAAGAAGGGAAATAGCGTGATAAAAACTATCTTTTTATTCATTATTGCATATATAGTAATGATGTTCATATTATTACTTTTACCAAATATTCTCCCTGATAGAAAATTTATACAATATAATGATGATCAATTAAGAGAAGCTGCCCTTTCCAAAGGGATGAAACCTATCCCAAAAAATTATGATGAATATTTAAAAGTAATTGACAATACAGATAATATACTTACTAAAGAAAAAGTGGCTTTGGGTAAAAAACTTTATTTTGATAAATCATTATCAAAAAATAAAGATGTAAGTTGTGCTACATGCCACATGATTAATAAAAATTCAAATGAGGATGTGTTATTAAAAAGCCTTACTACAAGTTCGGATATAAGGAATTGTGCATCATGTCATATTAAAGAAAATAGTGGAACAGACAGATTATCCACTGCAGTTGGTACTTCAGGGGCACAAAATCCATATCATTTAAATACAATGACGGTACTCAATACATCTTTAGCGAAATACTTAACATGGAGTGGTGAAATAAGCAGTGTAGAAGAAGAAGCTGGAGCATCGATTCAATCACCTTTTAAAATGAATATGTCACCAAAAGAGATTAACCAACGACTTAATTCTAATACAAAGTATATTGAAGAATTTAACAATGCCTTTAAAACGCATTCATCTTTACAAAGTAGTGCAAATTATGAAAATACCAAAATAGCACTTGGTGCATATATTCGTATCCTTCTTACGAGAGGTTCTTATGATAGATTTTTAGATGGAGATAATGATGCTATAAATGCAAAAGCAAAAAAAGGTTTAGCAAGCTTTATTAACCTTGGATGCAAAGGTTGCCATACAGGTATGAGTGTTGGTGGTCAAGTTTTAAAAAGATTTCCTCTTAAAAACTTTATTAGCCAAAATGATATAGGTTTTAATTTTCCATTTATACTCTCAGACAATAGTTTCCCTTTTGATAATGTTGGTGGTTTTTTGGGAAAAGACAATGACCATTATTTTAGAGTTCCTATGTTAAGAAATGTTACACGAACCTCTCCTTACTTTCATAATGGCTCTGTATTTAAAATTAAAGAAGCAGTACGGATTATGGGTCAAAACCAAATAGGTATAAATTTAACTGATACAAAGATAGATGAAATTGTAGAATTTCTAAAAACATTAGAGGGTGATATAGTAGATTACTCCAAAGATATTAAGTCAAATAAGGAATCTTTATGAAAACATTATCAATAAAAATATTTATAATATTTATGTTTATTAGTGGAATTTTACTTTTAGATATTTTCACAATACAATGGGAAAATTATAAAAATATATCACTTATCCATATATTTATCTCTATCATTTTAATGGTTATTTTTATAATACCTTTTGTAAATAAACATATATACAAATATATAGTTATTAAAAAAGTTAACGATTATAATGGATGGTTACTTGGATTTTTACTTCTATCAATTACTGTGAGTGGTTTTTATTTATTTTTAATTGGAAATCGAGGTGGAGATCTATTTGGGATTATCTCATTTAACACTCATCTTTATGGATCACTACTATTGGCTATCTCTTTAGTCATGCATATTAAAAATAAAATTACTACAAATGCTGTTATAAGCATCTTTTTACTTATGGGGATATCCCCAGTACAGCTACATAGTGTAGAGTTTACAAAATTGAAAACTGATCAAAATGATAATAGCCATCATAACAAAGATTGGACAAACTCTGCTAAATGTAAATCATGTCACGGTGATATATTTAAGCAATGGGCAAATTCAAATCACAAAAATTTAGCAGAGTCAAACCCTTATTATATGGTATTAGAGGGTTTAGCCGGAGAAGTAGAAGGAGATGATTTTAGACAGTGGTGTATGGGTTGTCATAACCCTAGTGGATTAACAACAGGTTTAAAGATGAGTGGTCATGCCATGAATGGTAATTTTTTAAAAGATTTAATTTTTGAAAAAAATGCACAAACACTTGTCGAAGGTTTTAAAAAATATGGTCCAACAAAACTTGAAGAAGGGGTAGGATGTGTAACTTGTCACAGAATCACAAAAGTAGATAGTTTTGGTAACGCCTCTTATACTGTAGAATTAAACAACCGTAAAAAGTACCCTTTTGAAGATAGCCACTCAAGAATTACTCAATATTTAGGAGAAAAATTAATTAATGCCAATCCTACTATTCATAAAGAAAGCTACTCTAACAAATTATATAAAAAAAGCTCTTACTGTGCTTCATGTCACGATGAGTCCTCTCCAATAACAGGGAAAAAAATAGTTTCAACTTTTAAAGAATGGGAAAAATCATCTTACAATAGTCCAGATAATCCAAAAGAGAATAAAAATTGTATAGATTGCCATATGACCTATTTAAAAAATGGTAAGTTTTCACCAAAGAGTGGTTACTCAACGGATGGAGGGAATCTAAAAAAAGATATAAAAGTTCATTATTTTGCCGGATCAAACCATTTTTTATCTGGTTTAAAAAGTAAAGAAAGTGAAAATCAGACACTACAGCTTTTAAGAACGGCGGCTAAACTTGATGTAGATATTAAAAATAACAAGATTTATGTAGGAGTTAAAAATGTAGGTGCTGGACATCATCTGCCAACGGGAGCAGCAGACTTTAGAGAACTATGGCTTGAGATTACATTAAAAAACAGCACTGGAAAAGTTATCTTTAGCAGTGGAAAACTTAAAGCTGATGGAGACTTAACAGAAGATGCAAGACTTTTTAGAAAAGTTTTTGGAGATAAAGATGGGCTTCCTGTCGGTCTACTTTTTTGGAAGTATGAAAAACTTTTAAGTGATACACGAATACCAGCTGGAGAGAGAAGAGTAGAAACATACAATATACCTAATAATTTAAGTTATCCCCTAAGTATAACAGTACAATTAAATTTTAGAATATATCCTCAATGGGTAACAAATGCAGTTGCAAAAATATATCCTCAACTGCCCAGTCCTCCAGTGATTGAATTAAAAAAAATAGAAAAAAAATTTATAAAGTGATAATTTTAAAGAGATTATCCAATCCTAAATGGACAAAGAGATTCAAAAATAACTTTAAAGGTATATAAATGTGTTTTTTTATACTAATCTTACTTTTCTTATCTCTACTTAATGCCAACCATGTAAGATTGATAAGATAAATAAAGAATATATCTCTGTCTTAATAATCAAAAATCAAACGAGTAAATAATTTAGGTTTAATGAAATTATGTCAAAATATACTAAGAGATTTAGAAATATCAATCAAAAAATTTACCTTGTCTTTCATCATCAAGAGGCTTTCTTTTCTCTTTTGCAAGCCATTCTTGAAGTAAGGCTTCTACAACTTTGCTTAAACTCATTTTGTATCTACTTCTTGAGTATTTCATAGCATCATCCCAAGTTTTTCTATCTATGAGAAGGCTTCTTGTTATTTCATCTTTTGGTTGCATATATTAACTAACCTAAATTTAAGATGCATTTAGTAGATCTACAAAGCTTTTGTAGCTATCTACTATTTGTTGATTTTTTTGTTTTTCTATGTAAAATTCTATAGCTTTTTTACCAAGACGAGGAATCTCATTTTTAACAGCCCAAGAGCTTACCGTTCCTTCTGGAACTTCAAGTATTGCTGCTAGATTTTTTTGTGTAATATGAAGCTCATTACAAACTTTTTTAACTACATTTATTTTAGTTTTTTTCTTCTTTGGGATAATTTTTTGATTTTGTGGTATGTTTAATCTTACATCTTCAACAACTTCTGTATTCTCTTTTATCCAAGATATTACATCACCACCTGTTAAAACCCAATCTCTAGAATTTAATTCTCTAATTATTTCATTTGTAAAATTAGAAAAATTTTCTCTAGCAAACTCTTCATTTGACAATTGACAAAGTATTGAAAAGGCCAATTGTTTAGCTCCTTGAGAGCTGTTGCCCCAGTCAAATGCTTCTTCTTTAGAAAATAGATTTATTTTACTTTTAAACTCTAGCTCTCCATAGGTAACAAACCTGCTACCAAGTAATGATTTATGACCTTTAAATACATAATTATTTCTGCTATTAATAACCATTTATTCCTCTTTAATTTTAAATGTATAGTGATGATGTGTTTTTTTATTTGTATCTTTTTGAGTAATAAAAGATATTTTATAAATAACATATACGGACAGAGTTAGCAACAATAGTACCAATAACCAAATTATCATGGTTTATTTCCTTGATTTTTACTTATTTTAGTAAATCGACCATTTTGATATTAAATTTAGTTATATGTAATATTCTGTTCATTTAAAAAGGTTTTAAAAGTATTAAAATATTTTTTTAAAAGCTCTTCATTTATAGAAGCTAAAGAAATTTCAACTGAAAATGAATCATCTTTTAAAATTGGTAATGATGATAACTCAATCTCTTTTGGAAGTTTTTGCATTAAATCTATGAGTGTATTTTCACTTGTTTGTGCTAGTAGCGTCAATCTGTATTTTTTTATAGATTTGGAAAATAGTTTTTTTATAACATTACTAATCATAGGATGTGACATCTTTGGAAATCCAGGAGTAAAAAAGAATCTATTTTCTAGTGAGAACCCTGACATATTGTTTACGGGATTAAAAAGTAGTTTAGAGTTTTGTGGTAAATCAGCCATATGAATTCTATGTGGATATGCCTCATCACCAAATCTTTCTATAATGTTTTTTTCAAATTCTTCATCTCTTTTAAGTGCTTTATTTGTAAATATTTCTGCTGCAATAGCCCTTGTTAAATCATCAGGTGTTGAACCAATCCCACCAAATGAAAATAAAATACTATCTTTATCTGCTTTTACTAAATTATACATATTTCTCATGAGATTTTTATCATCTTTTACGACTATACTGCTACATAGTTCATGACCATATTTAGCTAACTCTTGTCTTAAAAATTCAAAATGTTTATCAATTCTTCTTCCATTTAATATTTCTGTACCAATAATGAGTGCATAAAAATTCATTGTAATCCATTAGTTTATAATTTTTTAGTATTATATAGTAAATTATTTAAGGATTAGAAGTATGTCTCACATAGAGAAATTACAAGAGTTATTAACAAAAAGTGTTATACCAGATATTGATGAAAGATTAGATGAAATTTTTGAAGAGATTGCTGATAATAAAGATGCAAGTGAAGAAGCAAAAGATGAGATAGAAGAACTTCGTGAATTTAAAGCAGATTTACAAGATGTTTTAGATGATATACAAAGTGGTGATATAGAAGATGATGAGTGTAAAGAACTGATAGATGATATTTTAGATGCTCAAAAGGGTGATGAAGAAGACTTTGGTTTTGTAGAGGAAGATTAGATAAAGTATTATAAGCCATATATGGCATTTAAATTTAAATAAAATGATAGGAATTATATGAATTGGCGTACTAAAACAGAAATTTTCTTAGGAAAAATGGGTTCAGTTATTGCACTGAATCCTAAAAAAATTATTTTTATAATGTTGGCTATTAGTTTTGCACTTATATCAAATGTACCTAAAATTACCATAGATACTTCAACTGAGGGTTTTTTGCATAAAGAAGATCCTGCACTTGTTAAATATGAAGATTTTAAGAAACAATTTGGACAAGATGAGATGCTACTTATCGCTATTAAAACTAAAGATATTTTTAATTTAAAATTTTTAGAAAAACTAAATCGTTTACATGATGAGTTAAAAAATAATATCCCACATTTAAATGATATAAACTCTATAATAAATGCAAGAAATACGAGGGGTGAGGGTGATAAACTAATAGTTGAAGATTTATTTGAAAACTGGCCTAAGAATCAATTGGAATTAGAAAAGATTAAAAAAACTGCTATGAATTCTAAACTTTATAGAAACCTTATTTTCAATGATGATATGACAATGACAACTATTATAATAGAACCTAGTGCTTACGAAGAAGAACTTGGTGGTGATGATTTAGATGGTTTTAGTGAAGAATCTACTCCAAGTAAAGATGCTAAATTTATAACAGATAAATCTAAAGGTGAGATGGTTGTTAAGGCAAATGAAATAATAAAAAAATATCAAAGTAATGATTTTAAAATTGTTTTAGCTGGTTCTCTTGCTACAAATGATTATATTAAAAAATCTATTCAAAAAGATATGCAGAAGTTTGTAAAACTTGCACTTTTAATGATGCTTATCTTTTTATTTGTTGTTTTTAAACGCTTAAGTGGTGTACTTTTACCAATTTTTATAGTTGTATTATCCCTTCTTAGTACGATTGGAACAATGGCATTATTTGGAACTCCTATAACTATACCTACTCAAATTCTCCCATCTTTTTTACTTGCTGTTGGTATTGGTGCTACAGTTCACTTGTTAGCTATGTTTTTTAAAGATTTTAATAAAAGTGCTTCAAAAGAACAAGCATTATCTTCTGCTCTTTCTCATTCAGGACTAGCGATAATTATGACATCTCTTACAACAGCTGCTGGAATGTTGTCTTTTTCTACTTCAGAATTAGCACCTATAGCAGATCTTGGTTTATTTGCTTCAATTGGAATAATGTTGGCTTTATTAAATACTATAGTACTTATGCCTGCTATGATAGCTATAATCCCAATGAAACAAGCAAAGATTAAACATACGCAAAAATCAAAATTTATGGATAAAATTCTAATGCGTATATCAGACTTTTCTTTTGATTATGCAAAACCAATTGTATTTATAAGTTTAATTATATTTGCAGTATCTTTATATTTAGCTGCTGGTACAAAATTTATGCATGATCCACTTTCATGGTTACCAGAAGATGCAAGCGTTAGAACTGCTACGGCACTTGTAGATAAGGAACTAAGAGGCTCTATTAGTATGGAAGTTATTATCGATACAAAAAAAGAAAATGGTTTATATGATTCTGAACTTTTGAAAAACCTAGATAATGCAAGAAAAAAAGCAGAAGCTATACAAAATGATGTTTATTTTGTAGGAAAAGGTTGGAGTGTCGCAGAAGTACTAAAAGAGATACATCGCGCCCTTCATGAGAATAAAGAAAAATACTACAATATAACTGATAACGATGCTCTAATTCCACAAGAATTTCTTTTATTTGAGAACTCTGGTAGCGATGATTTAGAAGATTTAGTTGATTCATCTTTTTCAAAAGCTAGACTTACTTTAAAGTTGCCTTGGATGGATGCTGGAAAATATGGAAATTTGGATAAAGAATTAGAAAAATTATTTAGACAAGAATTGGGTAATGACGTTGAAATAACTATTACAGGTATGATACCTCTCTTACAAAGAACTATGGGTGCATCTATGCATACTATGGCTTCAAGTTATCTAATAGCATTTATTATGATAACTATTATGATGATTTTAATTCTTGGTAGTTTCAAGGTTGGTATGGCTAGTATGATTCCAAATGTATTACCAGTTGTTATGACTTTGGCGATTATGGATGTTTTTGATATGCCTTTAGATATTTTCACTATGCTTGTTGGTGCTATTATTATAGGACTTTCCGTTGATGATACTGTTCACTTTTTCCATAATTTTTCACGCTATCATCATAAAGGAGTTGGAACAAAAAGAGCTATAGAAGAAACTATGCTTGGTACTGGTCGAGCTATGGTTGCTACAACTATAGTACTTTCACTTGGATTTTATATCTATATTTTTGCTACTATGAGTAACTTAGTTAATTTTGGAATACTCACAGGTACAGCAATTCTTATAGCTTTATTATCAGATATATTAATCGCTCCAGCACTTTTAAAACTAATAACTAAGGATGACAAATGATTTTTAAAACACTTATTTTAGCTATATTTGGAGTGACTTCACTTTTTGCACTAACAGGTCAAGAAATAGCACAAAAAGTTCATGATAGAGATGAAGGTGATAATATAACCTCTAACATGAAAATGATTTTAATAGATAAAAATAGACATAAGCGTACCCGTATGCTTAAAACATACGCTAAGGATAAAGGTGAAGATACTTTAAAACTTATGTTCTTCTTATCACCTGCTGATGTTAAAAATACAGGATTTTTAACTTATGATTATGAAGATTCTAATAAAGATGATGATCAATGGCTTTACTTACCTGAACTTCAAAAAGTAAAGCGTATTGCATCTAGTGATAAGAGTTCATCTTTTATGGGTAGTGACTTTACTTACTCTGATATGACAAGTAAAAATGTAGAGGACTACACATATAAAATCATGAAAGAACCTACAATAAAAGGTCATAAAACTTGGCAAATGTTGGTTACTCCAAAGACACAAAAAACTATAAACGAAACAGGCTATACAAAATCTATAGTATTTATAAGACAAGACAATTTTGTAATTGTTCAGGCACTAAATTACATAGAAGTTGGTAGAAAATTAAAATATATGATGGTGACAGGACTAGAGCAGATTGATGGTATCTGGACAGCTACAAAAATACAGATGATTACTAAAAAAGGTAAAAAAACACTTCATAAAACTATACTTGAATTTTCAGATATAAAATATAATCAAGACTTAAAAGAATCATTTTTTAAAACACGTACACTTGAAGTTGGTCCATAGTAAATGACAAATAAGTTTTTAGTTAAAATTGGATTGATTTTTATACTCATTCACAATCTTAATGCTGATGATACTTCTGATGATTTAGCAGGATTTGCAGATGAAGAAGTCATAGTTAATGTAGATGATGAACTCTCTGGTTTTTTAGAAGAAGATACTAATGAAAATCTAGTAGAAATAGAATCTATCAAAGAGGATAAAAGCCTCTTTAGTCTTAGTGGAGATTTGGCTTTTAAAACTTCTGCTGGATATAAAAACCATAGAGTAAAAGCACATAAAATAGACTCAAAAGGTATAGATTATACCGGTATTAATCAAGCTCAAATATCTTTGTCTTTACAGTTAGATGCTAAGCTTTCAAATGACTGGAAAATGAGAATTAGCGGTGA